>Ga0257127_1001173_pt1 | contig 19440 bp, 19 predicted proteins | sample SI060_135mmetaG_FD_190152 | JGI IMG/M metagenome (GOLD analysis project Ga0257127, IMG submission 190152) | Marine microbial communities from Saanich Inlet, British Columbia, Canada - SI060_135m | ecosystem: Environmental > Aquatic > Marine > Inlet | place: Canada: British Columbia | collected... | reverse complement strand
AAAGCGTAGAGTTAAAGGTGATTTTTTAGATTTTATGGAAAGTATGAAAAAATCTAGGAAATTTTTTGGAAAAAATAAAAAAGGATTAAATTTGGGATGGAAATTTTGAATTATTCAAAGGTCTCAAGCTAATATAAGAATTGATATAAGCTAAAAACAAAGTTACACTAATTACACACATAATCAAATTCTTTCTTGCTACTTCTAAAAGGGTCGGTTAATTCGTCAGTATACTTTCCCATTATTAATCTTTTTTTAGGAAGAAAATTTTTACGAAAAAATAAACTAAATTTTGCAATTTTTTCGCCACGATTAGTTAATCTAACACACCCATCTTTTATATTAATTGTTCCTGAATTTTCTTGTTCTGTAATGCGCACATCAACTAAACGGTGCTCTACCATATACTCATTTTTGATAATATCATCAAAACTAGATAAATTTATAGCGCCACCTCTTTGATGTAGTTTTTCTAAAATATAAAAAGACAATGAACGATCAATAACGGTAGGAATTGAAATTGCAAAAATATAACCAGCAAACAAGAAAATTATTATCATTTGTAATTTTTCAAATATACTGAATACTGAAAAATACTTATGCAAGAAAATAATAATACCAGTAGTAAATGTTGCCAGAACTCCATCTAAAATAGCGCTGTAAAATACCACATCAACCAGAAAAAATCTAATATGAATATAATAAAACACCAATAATAATATCAAGAAAATAACCGAAACTGCAACTGCTATGAAGATTTTCATGATTTAAAAACAAATACCTTATTTCCAAAAAAACTTAAAAAAAACTGAACTACTGATGCGATAATAAACCCTATTCGGTAATCAAAATTATACAGGTCAGTCCACACATATAGCACAATGCCGTGCACTAAAGCTAGCAACGAGTAAAGCACAATAAATGGAATGGATTGTTTTAAAATTGGCTTACTAAAAGCTTTAAAAACAAAATGCCTATTACCCATATATGAAGCAAAAATTCCAAAAAAAGCGGCGATAAAATTAGCCAGACCTGCAGATCTAAAGCCAATAAAATCCATATTAATTGTTAGGACAGAATAATGAATAATTGTTGCAAATAAACCATTAACAATATACCTGCCAACCTCAAATTCAAATATTTTTCTAACCATTATGGTCGGAATTTGTATGATGTATAGTATCAATAAAGTCCTGATATTTAATGGATACAATTGTTCCGCTTTTTACAATACCAGTTAGCATTAGCGTTATAAGTGTCAAGGCTCCTGTTTGAAGAAATACTAACAATAAAATCCCTAATGCAACAGAAAACCAGCCTGGCGTAGCAAAACCAAAGATCTTAAGAGTAACCGCTGCTATTCCACCTAAAATAGCCAGAGCAGCAACTGATGCGCATGCCATGCCAACACGGACCAGGACATCTTCTGAAAAAACCATAAGCGCCCTAAATCCATGCAAAACTTGACCTATAAAATTCGTCTTCCCCTTTCCAGCGTATCTTTTTCCACGATCTAACGCTACCTCTTTAATGCGTAATTTTGACATTAACACACAACTAGCAATATGAAGCCATAATTCTTGCATTGCCACCAATCTTTTTATTGATGATGACTTTATGGCCATAAAATTACCAAAACTAATTTTTCTTCCAGAGAGTAGCCTAAACATTCTCTTGTACACAATATAAAAAAAACGGAACCAAAGGGTTTCTATGCGGCTTTTCCTTTCTGCAACTACTACATCAACGTTATCTGATTTTAATAATTTAAGTAACGCTTGAATTGATGTAGGAGTATCCTCCCCATCAGAATCCATAATAATTATATTGCATGAATTATTAATGTTATCAGATACATAACTTAAGCCGATTGCAATAGATCGCTGGTGTCCTACATTTTTCTTGAGTGTAATAACAACCCCTTGTAATCCTGCCGCTTCGATATACCTACTGTGAAGAGTATGATTTATAGAGCCATCGTCTACGGCCACAATGTATGCATTGTTATAAATTTCACCTATATCTTTAAATAGCTTTGTTGCAACCTGTGCATCTTCATAGACTGGTGTAATAATAATTAAATTACTATTTATCATATTTTCAAAGAATAATTATTTCAACAATTATTTTGGATTTTACGTTATATTTTCTAGTAAATTTACAACATCATCAGCTACCCAGATACAATGATCTATCTTGCCGGTAAAAACAGTCAAATACCCAGATTTATAGTCTTTTACTATTGAAGGTCTGGCGTCATCATTGTCTCGATTAGCAAGTACAACACGTGGCCCCTTTAAAAAACCAATACAGCGTGCATTAGATAATTCTGGAACAAAATAACTGCACTCTTCTTTTATTCTTTGAAAAAAAGAACCTGTGTCAATTAAATCCGATGGTTTAGACTCACGAGAAAGCCAAGAGGTTGGCATTTGCAATCCAACAAATTTTTCAATAACAGTGTGATCAACATGATAAAGTAAAAAATTTCCAGTTTGTCCAAAAGGCAATACCGTCATAAACTTACCATCCATAATAGTAATTCCAACAGGATACTGATCCCATTCAATAATTGGAACCATTGTATATTCGTATTGTCTTTGTTCAATCAAATAACCCAACCCCTCAGTTAATCTATTTATTTCAGCGTATGAACAGTTAATAACTCTATCAAAATACTCTTCATTTTTATTATTTATTTCCAATAAGAAACCATTAGATTTTTTCTGTATATTGGTGACTGTAGAGTTTAACTTTAATACTACATCCCTACTTACAAGCTTATCAAGTATCAATTTTCTAAGTATTGTGCAATCATAAACAACTTCATTGCAAACAATGCCTAAATCAACATTTTTTACACTTGGTTGTATTTTGTTTAGATCAATATTTTGGTAAGATAATGCCATCTCATCGCAAAACTTTACATACTCATTAGGACTAACATTTGAATTTTCGCTAGCAATAAAATACATATTTTTAAAGTCTCCCAAAATGCACTCTGCAAATTCTTCTTTAAATCTATCAAACCCACGGATGCATTGTTTAGCCGTCTGCTGATCACGCGGATAATGAAATCCAAGATGAAGTCTGTTTTGATTATTAAAAGATGCTCCGGACAAAGGTTTATCATTACGTTCAAATACTTTAACTTTCATACCCAACTCTGCAAGGCGTATCGCAATCATAGCACCAAAAATTCCACAACCAACTACTGCAACAGATTTTTCATTAGACATATGAGCCGCCGTTAATATGAATAACTTGCCCATTAAGATTACTCCACAAAGGATCACTTAGGTTATAAAGGATATCTGCAATTTCTTTCTTATTTGTCAATCTATTCGTTGGAGTTAATGACTTATGACGCTCTCGTCGTTCTGCACTCATTTCGTTAAACATGGTGCTATCCTGAATTAACCCAGGAGCTAAAGCATTTACACGAATATTAGGAGACAGCCAGGTAGCTAAAGATTTAACAAAAGCATTTTGTGCTGCTTTTGAAGCTGCATAAATTGGATCAAAACTTCCACGAGACCCTGATATCGATGACATAAATAACACACTTGCTCCATAGGTTAGGCTCGGTCTTAAGCGACGCAATAATGAAGCTTGTCCAATAAAATTAATTCCCATTACCTCTTTCATGAGAGCATCATCATAATCATCTATTGATAACCCTGGAAGAATGCCTGCAAGAAAAATTACAACATCAATCTTTCCAAAACTTTTAACCTCATTATTAACAAAGTAATCTAAAGAATCTTCGGAAAGTAGGTCAACTGATGCAGTTACAATCCCAGAATCAATATTATTGTCAAATGATTGTTGACTAAAAGTTGCCAATACACAAAAACCCTTTGCAACAAACTTTGCAGTAACTGTTGGTCCTATTGAAGATGATGCGCCAATAATAAGAGCATTTTTATTATTTTTCATAAATTTAAAATTATTCTTTTATGTTGAATTGTTTAGTACACTCAATAAATTTATTTATATTTATCCCTTTAGAATGAAGTGAAACAGCAGTATGTTATGCGTTCAATAGATACTGCTTCAATTGATTATTATTATTGATTAATCCCTTTAAAATAGATAGCTTTTTAAGCTCTACACACACCACACTCAACACAATCATTAAGATCTTTCAGTTCATTCTCACCCTGGCAAATACAAATTACGGCTGTGCCAGAGGGTATATAATGAAATTCCTTGCTTGGTGCTATTAACTCTTCTGCACCGTTATCAAGAGCAACAATATAAACTGTATCACCGAATTCTAAGACTGCCTCATTAAAAAAAGCATACTCGATGCATCAAGATCCTCATAAACTGGAGTAATAAACGCAATAAGCTTATTATTGGTTTACTTGCTCATATTAATAATTTGTTACTGTAATAAGTTGCTAAAGTAAGGAATGGTTTTCTTTAATCCTTCTTCTAACTGTATTTTTGGCTCCCAATCCAGTTTTTCTTTGGCTAAGGAGATATTTGGACAGCGCTGTGTTGGGTCGTCACTAGGCAGATCCTCATAAGAAATAATAGATTTAGAATTTGTTAATTGTACAACTGTCTCAGCTAATTCCTTAATAGTGAACTCGATTGGATTTCCAGTATTTACTGGTCCAGTAAACTCATCATTAGAATCCATCAATCTAATAAATACATCGATGAGATCATCTACATAACAAAATGAGCGCGATTGAGACCCATCACCATAAATAGTAATGGGTTTATCTTGCAATGCTTGCATAATAAAATTGGAAACTACCCTACCATCATTAGGATGCATATTTGGTCCATAAGTATTAAAGATTCTAGCAACTTTAATACGCAGGTTATGTTGACGATAATAATCAAAAAAAAGTGTTTCTGCGCAACGTTTTCCCTCATCATAGCAGGATCTGATTCCATTAGGGTTAACATGCCCCCAATAATCTTCAGTTTGTGGATGAACCTCTGGATCTCCATAAACTTCACTTGTGGATGCCTGTAAAATTTTAGCTCCTACGCGTTTAGCCAAGCCCAACATATTAATAGCTCCATGCACATTGGTTTTAGTGGTTTGCACTGGATCATGCTGATAATGAATAGGTGATGCCGGACAAGCTAAATTATAGATTTCATCCACCTCAATATAAAGAGGAAAGGTTACATCATGTCTTATTAATTCAAAATTGGAATTGTCGAGTAATCCAGAAACATTGCCTCTCATGCCTGTAAAGAAATTATCGACACAAATAACTTCATTTCCTTCTTCTAAGAGCCGCCTACAAAGATGAGAGCCAAGAAAGCCAGCTCCTCCTGTTATTAAAACTCTTTTTTTTGTATACATCAAAATAATTTTTATAATCAACAATGACTTGAATTTTAACTTAAAAAATTGCTCATAATGAAAAAATATTCCAACTTTTTTTGTTACACTAAAAATTACCTCAATCTTGTCTTTATTAATCAAAGCGCATGATGCTGCTTAATGCATTATTGTATGATTACTGCATAAATTAAACAATAAGAGACCTTTGAATAATTCAAAGGTCTCTTATTGTTTTTTGCTTTCATAACAATACTTTAACAGGTTTTTAAACATGCTTAAGTTGTCATGACCCTATTTAATAACTAACATATACTTATGTTAACAACTCTTGGTAAGCCATTAAAGTTTGAGTAACTACAATATCTTCTGAGAATTCACTCTCAACAAGCCTTCGTCCATTTGTACCCATGCTTTTCCTTTTTTCAGGATTATCAATTAATTCTTTAATTGCATTAGCAAGAGAATTGGAATTTTTTATAGGAACAAGAATTCCATTCTTTCCATTATGAACAATTTCTCGACAACCTGGCACATCGGTAGCAATAATTGCCCTTCCACAAGATGCAGCTTCGAGCAACACTTTAGGCAATCCTTCTCTATATGATGGCAAACAAACAATACTACTCTGGGCTAAAACTTTGTGCATATCGATCTTTTCACCCCACCATTCCACTGTTTCAAGTTCATTCCACTCATTCAATTGACTATTAGATATTGAGGCAGGATTTTCGGAATCATTTTCACCAACCAAGACAAAACGAGCCTCAACGCCCTCTTGTTTTAATATTTTAGCAGCTTCAACAAATTCTCCAACCCCCTTATCCCAAAGCATACGAGAAGCTAGCATCACAATCGGAATACCCATACATTCCTCAACTGGAATAAATTTTTTGATATCAACGCCGGAGCCACGAATAATAGTAACAAGATCTTTTTTAATAAGTTTATTTTTTAGAAAATACCTTAAATCATCTTTATTTTGCAAAATTAACCGTACATTCTTATTATTAAACAAAAATCTAAACAACTTATGAATAAAGAAACGAAGAAGTTTTACTTTTTTCTTATTAGAAATAAAAACAAACCCTAGTCCTGCCATTGCATTAACAACCTTAATTGACCCAATTACCCTTGCAACTATTGTTCCATAAATCACTGGTTTTATAGCAACATGATGAACTATATCTGGCTTATATTTTTTATAATACGCATATAACGCAAGAATAGTCTTAAATTCAGATGATAAATTCCAACCTCCTCTTTGAATTTCTATCGGGGCTAATTCAAAACCTTCAGACTCAATAACACTTCCATACTTGCTAACTTTAGCAACTACCACCACCTTAAAGCCTTTTATCAAAGCTTTGCGTGCAATAGGCAACCTATGCGAACAAAAATACCAATCTTCTGAAACGAAATAGATTATTGTCTTCACTTATTCAAAAGAAAAAAATGATTACGATTATTAAATCTAAATTCGCACCCCTCAAGGTGTAAATTAAACATACTTTTATTTATTCCTTTAAATTTTACTAATCTATTTGCAACATAACCAGCTCTATAATAATTCAATACTCAATTATTTCTCTGGGAAATTTATTCTTACTGCAATGCGCTATAAAATTCTTTTATAATTAAAATCTGTGAACTAATTATACCTCTCAGAATGAACAACACTGCCAATATATGCTTGTAATCCAAAAAAAATTAACACCTAATAAAGGTGGAATTTTCTTATAATAAAACACAATAAGATTCAAATTAAAGCAACACGTAAGTCGGACTCATAAACCATACAGATACTTAATTAAGCCAAAGTGTAGTGGTCTGACAAACTGTAGTGGTCCGTTAATCTGTAGTGGTCTGACAAACTGTAGTGGTCTGACAAACTTGGACACAAAGATAGCCTTATAATACAAACTATAAGGAGGTCAGTAAATGACACAAGTAAAAACCAGGAAGCAGCGCGTAATGTTCACGGTTGAACAAAAGCTAGATTACGTTAAATTAATGGTCAATGAGGGCTACACCAACAGACAAATTATTGACATATCAGGTGCAGGCCCAACAGCCGTTGCACGCTGGAAGAAGCAATACTTAGCAGAGCTTAATGGTCAAACACCAACAAGCGGCAAAGCAATGACACCAGAACAACAAGAGATACAATCATTAAAGAAGCAACTGTGGCGTGCCAAACGGGATAACGAGATATTAAAAAAGGCAACAGCCTTGTTCGCTATGGACAATCAGTAACCAATATGATTACCAAGCCGAGCGAGGCTTGCCAACAATACAATGTACAAGAGTTATGTGATTTATTTGATCACGCTCGTAGTAGTTATTACTATCAGTCTAGAAATAAACCAATGGATAGTGACACTAAAGCAATCATCAAATCAATGAGGCAAATCTCACTAGAAACGGGCTACACTTACGGCAGGAGACGCTTGCAGCGTCAACTAAACAGTGAAGGTCATCAAATTGGTATTCACCGTACTATGACATTAATGAACAAAGCTAATATTAAGGCCATACGACCTAAAAAGCGTCATTATTACCCTAATACTGGCAAGCTACATAAAAGAGCCGACAATCTACTTGATCGTGATTTTAATCAACAAAAAAGCAATACTCATTGGGTAGGTGATATTACCTATATCAAGACTTATCAAGGCTGGAGTTATTTAGCTTGTGTCCTTGATCTTGCCTCTAGGCAAGTGGTTGGCTGGGCTTTGTCTAAACAGCCCAATACTCAATTAGCTCAGGATGCAATGGATAATGCGATTAATCGGTACAAACCAAACACGAAGTGTTTGATGTTCCACTCAGATCAAGGGACGCAATATTCATCTAAGGCTTATATTGATTATTGCAGTACAAATGGCATCACTCAAAGTATGAGTAGAAAGGGTAATTGTTGGGATAACGCTGTAATGGAGCGCTTTTTTAGAAGTCTTAAGGCTGAGAGATTAAATCACCAAAGTTTTGCAAATCATTTTGAGGTAGTGCAAAATGTAGAGAGTTATATTTACTTTTATAACTACAAAAGGATCCACTCAGCGATTGGGTATATGACACCCGCTCAGAAGATGGATGAATTGGAAAAAGTGGCTTGAAATGTGTCCAAGATTAACGGACCACTACAATGACACCCGCTCAGAAGATGGCTGAATTGGAAAAAGTGGCTTGAAATGTGTCCAAGATTAACGGACCACTACAATAAGAGATTGTATAATTTATGAAAAAGATTACTCCAAGAGATATTATCTCATCCATAAGCAGAGACCTGGATATAGGTTATAGGGGCAAGTATCGTTATTTATTAGATAAAAACGAAATGGCTGGACGCCATAGTCAAAGATTTATAGAAAGTATTAGAAAAAAAATAGATTCAGAGTCTTTGACTTCATATCCAGACCAAACTAAATACTATAATAAATTATCATCTTTTCTTTCAGTGCCTTCTGATAATTTATTATTATTTCCTGGATCAGATTCTGCGTTAAAAGCAATTTTTGAATCTTTTGTTAGTCCAGAAGATATTGTCTTTATGCCAAAACCAACATATGCAATGGCTGAGTATTATGCAGCCTTGTATGAATCAAAGGTGCATCATATAGAGTATTCAACTTGTAAGGATTTAAATTTAGAACACCTTAATATGCACATTGATAGTGGTGTAAAGATGATCTACATGCCAAATCCAGGGCAGCCATATGGAAATTTTATTTCAAAAAATAAATTAATTAAAACTATATCAATTGCAGAGAAAAATAATGTTTTGGTTGTTATTGATGAGGCATATTTTGGTTTTAATGATAGTAGCATGGCAAGCATGATTCATAATTTTGATAATCTTATAATAATGAGAACATTGTCCAAAGTTTTTGGTTTGGCCGGTGCCAGAATTGGATATCTTCTATTGCCTAAGTATATTAAAAATATATTATTTAAAGTAAAGACGTTGCATGATATTAGTTTTTTTTCTTTGGCAGTACTTGAAAGCTCAATTGATAACTTTCAAGATGTTAAAACTTATGTTGAAATGGTAAAAAAGTCAGTATCTTACATTAAGAAGGAATTGTCACCTATAGGGTTAGAATGTTATTACAATAATACTAACTTTGTATATATAAATATACCTAATAAGTATGATATTAATAGATTAGACTTATACTTAAAAAGCAGTGGAATTCTTGTTAGGGTTAATTATGAAAATGAAGATAATGTACAATCTATTCGAATATCCTTACCTGAAACTAAAGTCTTAAAAAAAATTGTAATTATAATAAAGAATTTTATTCATGAGTAAGTGGAATAACATTAGAGTGGGTAATTTAGAGGCTAGAATCTTTGATATATCTTGTATTGGTAATATATCGTATTGGTTGTCTTTTGATCCAGATGATTTGTTTTTTACTTCATCAATATTGCCGTACCCATGCACAACCTATGCATTTAATAGATATTATAATTCACATGTAAAAAAAGGTGCGCATGAGTTTTTTAGTGTATATAGTATAAATGATGGACAGTATATTGGCCATTTTGAAATAAAAAATATTGTATCGTCTTCTAATTCTGGAACATTGAGCCATGTTATTTTAGGTGATAGGAGATACAGAGGCGTTGGATATGGAAAAGAATTTGTCAAATTAATGGCAAAAGTTGGTTTTGAGTATCTAAATTTATATAGACTTGGTTTATCAGTGCATGTGTGTAATCCTATTGCTACTGCTGCATATATTAGAGGCGGATTTGTTTTTGAGGGTGTAATTCGTGATGCAGTTCAAAGGGATAAAAAAAGATTCTCTCTTTACCAAATGAGTTTATTAAGGCATGAATGGAATAGTGCTGAATAAATTTAATTTTTGAATCTTAATTAGATGATGAGTAAACAGCATTCATTGGTAATATGGGATAGTAATGAAAGGTGCCAAAGCAATAATAAACACAAAGTATTGTGGTGCAGCTATAACATTAATAATCCGCGTGTAGAAACCTCAATACCGCAATTAGTTGAAGATAGTGCAGATGAACTAAAGTTGCAATACTTATCTTTAGTTTATAAGCTAGGGGAGGAAAAAATTAATAATAAACGAATAGTTGATCATTTAGAAATTAAATCTGATTTTAGCTATTGGTGGATGACACTTTTGACTGAGAAATGCAACTTTTCAAAATCACCTCAAATTGATAATATTATTAAGCTTATGGCATTAAGATCGTGGTTGGAAGATTTGTCATACTCCAATATTGTATTAGTTTCATCCAATACTGTACTTGCAGAATCTATGAAACTTATGTCTACAGGATTAAATATTAAATTTAAATGGCAAAAGAAAAAAAAATATTTTAAAAAAGAAAGTTTTATAAGATATCTTTATAAATTATTGCCACAAGCTGTACGAGCATTAATCTGGTTATTTCACCACACAGTATCTCAATGGCCATTGAAAGGTATTGGTGTAGAAGAATGGAAAAAAACAGAAGCCACAACAACCTTTGTATCTTATCTATTCAATCTTGTTCCTAGTTCTGCTAAAAATGGAGAATTTAATAGTCGATATTGGACCTTTTTACCAAAATATTTAACAGATAAAATGATTAATACAAATTGGCTTCATTTTTATATAAAAAGTGAACTACTTCCAAATGCAAAGGATGCGGCTAAACAGATTATATGTTTTAATAATCAAAAGGATAGCCTGCAAGTGCATGCAACTCTATTTTCATTTTTTAGTGTAAACGTATTAAAAAATACAATAAATGATTGGATTTTTTTAACAAGAAAGTGCAGTGTATTAAGGCCTGCCATAGAGAAGCAATCTGGAGCTTATTGGCCATTAATCAAGCATGATTACTTAGTGTCAATAAAAGGTGTAGTGGCAATTAGAAATTTACTTTATTTTCATTTATTCCGGGAGGCAATAAGTGTATTGCCAACACAACAGAATGGGGCATATCTACAAGAAAATCAAGGATGGGAGTTTGGTTTTATTTATGCTTGGCAGTCTGCAGGACATAAAAAAAACTTAGTTGGCGTGCCTCACTCAACAATTCGTTATTGGGATCTAAGGTTTTTCTTTGATAAAAGAAGTTATATCCGACTAAAAAATAAAGATTTGCCGCTTCCAGATTTTGTTGGAGTTAATGGTAATATTGCAAAAAAATTGTATTTAAATGGAGGCTATCCAAAAGATATGCTACATGGAGTCGAAGCATTGCGTTATTTGCATTTACTTAGTGTAAATAATGAAAATATTTTCATACAAAGAAAGTTTGCTTCAAAATTATCAGTCCTTATTCTTGGAGAGTATTTGTCAAGAGACACTGCAATGCAAATGCAGCTTTTATATTCTTCTATTGGCTTCTTAGAAAAATCATTTGATTTCTTGGTAAAGCCACATCCTTGTTGTTCTATATATGCAAAAGATTATCCTAATTTAAAAATGAAAATCACAATGGAACCAATTTTTAAATTACTTGATTATTGCGATGTTGTTTATACTGGTCGTTATACTTCTGCTGCAGTTGATGCTTATTGCATGGGTAAAAAAGTTATTACGGTTCTTGATCAGAATTCATTAAACTTAAGCCCACTAAGGGGGTTTTCAGATGTGTCTTTCATTAGTACAGCTAAAGAGTTGGCAGATGCGTTAAACAATATGGAAAATATTAAAAATGTTAACGGACAAGGGGATAACTATTTCCATCTTGATAAACATTTGCCAAGGTGGAGGAAATTGCTATCTGATGGTGCTAATGAAGCTACAGTATCTGATGTAGTGACTTAAATAAGGTTTGCATTAAACTAGTATTGTGTTGGGTAAACCTGTGATGAGTTATTTCAGCATATAACACACCTCCTGAAAATTCAGTTTTGTGATATGCATGATTTACATATTGCTTTATTAGATGTCATTTTTTTCGAACCATTGTGCTGTTATCAAATAACAACTACTTGTCGATATAGGCCTTACTTCTGTAATTAATTCAGAGCATTAAGACCTTTGTCTCTATATAAACTAATCTGCTTTATTGTTTAGCCACCACTTTACCTGTCCAATTTGCCATTCATAATCCATATCCAGACCTGCCTCGTTATAGATTGGTAATATTTTTTTTCCCATCCAGCGTTGTGGTAATAATCCATCTTCTAAATTGTCTAAATTCTCTGGACGAATAATACTCACTGCAACATCGGCAAACCAGACATCTCCCTGGCTATCCCTGTCGCAATTAATGTTATCTATTTCTGGGTAGTGCTCAAAATCTATGTAAGGCTGTAAGGTGCCATCTCTATCTACCCTTCTGGCTCTAGTTGGGCTATACATGTTGTAACGACTTACTGTAACTGCTGAATCTGCAGTAGGGTCTTTGCGCAATATATCGATGCCTTTACTAATTTGTGAAGGGTTAATTGTAGGAGCATTACAAAACATTAATACCATGAGCTCTGGCTTTTCTCCAATGCATTCACAAATCATCTCATAACCATGTTTATATGCATCGTCTCCTAATGCCTCTGCAGTTGCCAGGAAATCTGGTCGATTTATTACTTTAAATCCAATTTCTCTACCTAATTGCATTAGTTCAGGATCATCTGTTGAGATAAAGTTTTTATCAATTTCTTTTGTATTGAGTGCCGCTTGCATTGGGTACCATGCCAAAGGATGGCCATCAACCTTATAAAGGTTTTTCCCTGGAAAACCAACACTCCCTTTTCTTCCTAATATCAGTGAACAGACCATTTTTAATTATTTATTAACAAAAAAATATTTTACACAACTGAGCATCGAGAGCAAGGATTTAATAAATGTCTATTTCCAGTAAGATGTTTATGACGTAGTTGTTGGTATGTATTTCCATTCCATATGTCAGAAATTGTTTTTTGTTGCAGAGATTCATTAGTGAGTGTTGTAAGATAATCTACATCGCAAGGTGCAACTTTTCCATCCCACCAGATAAACATTCTTCTCCATAGGTCTGAACAAGGTGTTGCAATATTTGTATGCTTTGCGTCATAAACATTCTCCCATGGATTGTAATCCACAAAGGCTACTTGATCGACATATTTTTTCCAGAACTGCAACATGTCAGCCATATTTTGCTCCGCACTATATTTCACGCCAGAGATTCTAGTAATAAGCCTTGATTGTGGATATTGACTTTCTTTAATATGATGAAAATTATCTATATTTTTCAGCACTCGATCTAGACTTCCATTGACTCTTAGTTTTTTATAAAGTGTTTCAGATGTGGCATCAACAGAGAAAACCAGCGTCTGTAGGTCTGCCTGTAAAATAGCGTGGATTATTTTTTCATCTAATAGGTAGGCATTAGTGTTAATTTTTGCTGCCAAAAATTTACCAGCTATATATTTTAGAAATTCAGGCAACCTATTGTTAACTGTTGGTTCTCCTCTAGATGCAAGTGTAATACCTTCTACATTCCCCTCTATCTGATCAATAATATTCTTAAATAATTCTAAATTCATTATCCCCATATGACCTTCTTTTTTATCTGATAATCTAGGGTCTGTCTGATAACAGAATACACATCTATAATTGCATATCGAGGCTGGCTCTATCTGAACTACTGGTGGAAATTTTGTGGTTTTATGCAGTATCGGATAGGTGTCATAACGATAGCGATAATATAGGTAATTTATATAATCTGATTCATCTAGTCGCGACATTTCTTCAACCACATGGTCACGAAGGTAAAATTTTATTTTAGGGTCTTTGTTATTTTCTGATGTTTCTATACCTTTTGTAGAAAATAAATCATCTACTATCTTCTGTAAAAGTGGATCACTACCTTTATCTATATGACTTGTCTGAGAATAGATTTTATCCAAAATCTGATTTCTTTTTTTGACAGCTCCTTGTAACTCTAAAATAGAGTTTGCCTTATTGTATATTTTTTTTCTCATTTAAAGTTTGTTATCATTGGGCAATGTAACTGTGTTTGTAATTTTTGGTTTAAATATGTTTTTTTCAAAATAAAATTTATTTTATTAGAAGTGGCGGCCTCATAATCGCTATTAGAATCGCCAATCATAACTGCTTGTTGCTGGTCTATATTGTATCTCTTTAGTAGTATTTGAATTGCCCGATTTTTATTAATTGGTGAACCTGAAACTTGTTTAAAGTAATCAGCTATTTTTAATTGGGCAAGTATCTCTTCTATCTCCTGCTGTGGAGTTGCAGTTATTAAAAAAAATCGTTGTTTTTTGTGGTTGTTTTTTAGATAGTCCAACACGCCATCAATCCATTTTGAACTGATCACCTTATCTTTGGCGAGTAGTGAAAACTTTTCTGAAAATTCATTAACTAAATTTTGCGAAACTTTTTCACCTGCCCACTCAAGATAAAGTGGAAGTTTATCAAAGCGAGACATTCCACTGTTGACTTCATGGTGTTTTCTAATTTTTTTAACCATATTCTTTCCAAAAGGTAAGAATAGTTGCTCAAAGGCATCTGATTTTACTGCTACTGAATCTTTAATAACTCCATCAAAATCCCAGAATATATTATGATAATCAATCACACTTAATGTATTTTCTATAAAATTTAAATCCAGATATTTTTCTAAAATAATATAAATAGAAAAATATTACTCTTCTGGCATATTGAATGTTATTCATAATAAGTACTTTATAATCTTTATTTTTTATATGTTTTTTAAAATAATTGATTGAAAAAAAACTTAGTTCAAATTTCAATGGTAGAAACATAATCATAGGAACGATAAGCCAATCATAAATATGTATTTTTTTATACTCATACTCATAATTAATTAACCTATCATTCATTATGAAATTAAATATATATTTGTCCTTAGTAGTCATTTTTTGATTCCAGTTGTTTTGTAGCATTTTTTTAGAAAAACCTATTTCAGTATTATATTTTTTAGAAATTCTATCGCCATGCCACATGAGGCCAGCCCAGGTGGATTTAGTCATAGCGTCTTCGTACCTAACTCCCAGCCAAGAGCATAGTGACATTAGTATGCATTTTTTACCAAGATCCTCTATTTTCAATACCATTACATTTTTACTAAATTTATCGGCAGAATAGGCGTCAGTAATTATTCTTTTTATGTAATAAAGCAAATGCCGCTCATTATCTGTTGTTTCACTATATTCCCTATGATGAATAATTCCAGAGACAAAATTAGCTCTTGGATCCCTTGTCATGCATAATATTTTTGAATTTGGGAAGTCTTCAATGTAATCAGGAAGCTTCTCTACATGGTGTATATGGTGTACAAGTATTTTCTTTTTATTCAAGTCTTGATTTAAACAAATAGCATATCCGCCATATACTGCAAGCATAAAGCTTTTCGAACAAATATATTCATTTTTTAGCAGATTAATAACAACAGTTTTAAATTTTTTTAAGTCAATATCAATTACCTTATTTCCGTCTATACCTAAGCAATCTTTTCTTTCTAAATAATCATATTTTGATTTAAATTTTTCTATGAAAAAACCAAAAAATTCATCTAATAGGTCGTTAAGTATTGTTGAATCTTTACCTGCGTACTGTACACATTTAGACTTTTCCCAAAAATTATGAAACCAAAATATCCCATTAAATGTTAATATTTCAGTATGATTATCTAGAAGTGACTGTAAAAAATCAGATCCAGTTCTACCTGTTGTAATTAATGCACATACTTGTAGCTTATTTAAATGGGCCATAGTTTTGGAATAATTGCAATTAGCTAAATTCATCTTAAATGCCTTTTTTAATTAAGTAACTTAAACAACTGTCAAAAATAGAGTTTAATTTGTTTTTAAGTGTATAGACGCTATTATCTAGTACAAAGGTATTTTTTTACCAATCTAAAGCCTTTGATATTTTTTAAAACTTATTGCGCCTTAACAATTATTTAATCTTGATTGGTTGAATTTTATACTACTCCTTTGAACATCCATTGATTTTTTATAATCTGGAGTCTCATGGATCTGTTATGATTGCAAAATTAAATGTATTTATATGTATTAGAAATTAGATTGTCAATGAGATATAGCGCACCAACAGATTAAGATGATAATCTAAAATTTATTATTTTGAATGAGTTAATTACACCAGGCAAAAAATCAAGTATAAAATTTAGCCAGAAAAAGAATAGGATTGCTTAAATGTCCCATAATAAGAAATTTTAAAAAGTTGCCAAAGGTTTTTTTGGGTTGTAAAATTGTACTTATAATTTTAGTTTAGATGACTTAACATGATTGATGGTTTAATATTAACCCCTTTAAAAACAATAGATACTTTAAATGGAGGAAGTGTCCTTCACGCAATGAACTTAAGTGATGATGGTTTTTATGGGTTTGGTGAAGCTTATTTTTCTACAGTTTCATTTAATTCAATTAGAGGGTGGAAGCGTCATAGAGGCATGACACTTAATTTGGTTGTGCCAGAAGGTTCTGTACGTTTTGTTGTGTATGATAATCGTTGTAGTTCATACAAAACTGGTTTTTTTCAAGAAGTTATTCTGTCAAGAGATAACTATAGTCGCCTTACTATTCCTCCAAAGGTTTGGGTTGGTTTTCAAGGTGTTAACAGAAAAACCAACTTACTGCTCAATATTGCAAATATTCCACACAATGATAATGAGGTCGATCACGCCCCTATAGAGGAATTTGAATATAATTGGCCGCTTTAATTATTTAGGTTTTAGATAACTTTATAAGAATAGTATTAAATTATTTTTTTTGGTTGCTTATAGAAGAGTTAGGCTGCCAAAGTTTGGGTAAATAAAAATATGATTGAATTGTATCTTAAAGAATGTAAATTTAGATTTAACAATCATAATAAAAAGCTTTGTAAAGTTTTGTTAGAAATTTACAGAAAAGAGCTGTTTAAATTTTCTAAAGTTATATTTTTGAATTAATAGAAAATGATATTAATTTCAGGCGGGCTTGGTTATTTAGGTGGAAGGATAGCAAAATATCTACTTGATTCTGGTTTTAAGGTAAAAATAGGAAGTAGTAGAGATTCCCCTCATATCCCTGTAGAGCTATCATCTTGCGAAGTTGTTTTATGTGACCTATTTGACATTGAATCTCTTGAAATTGCATGTAAGGGCGTATCGGCAATTATTCATTTGGCATCTCTTAATGCTAAAGAATGTAACGACAATCCAACTACAGCTTTATTAATTAATGGTTTAGGAACTTTGAAATTATTAGATGCCGCAAAGAGTAATAATGTTGCTAAATTTATTTATTTTTCAACTGCACATGTTTATGGATATCCTTTGGCTGGAGAGATTAGTGAAAATTCTGCGACTCAACCTGCATATAATTATGCAATTACACATAAATTGGCAGAAGATTATGTTTTAAAAGAAAGCTTGAATGGTAGCATAAAGGGCACAATTTTTCGTTTAACTAATGGCGTAGGTTCTCCTATTAATAAGGAGGCCAACTGTTGGATGCTTGTTGTAAATGACTTATGTAAACAAGTTGTACTTAATCATAAAATGAAGTTACATTCGCACAAATTAACTCAAAGGGACTTTGTTGCTATTACAGAGGTGTGTTCTATAGTGTCACATGCATTGGTTGATGATATGTTGAATAATGAAATTATAAATATTTCCTCTGGCGTATCTCTGACTCTCGAAGAGTTGACTAGTATAATTGCTGATGAATCAAGTAAACTTTTTGATTTTAGACCTGAAGTGGATTTTAGGCAGTCATTAAATTTTGAGCATATTGAAAAGTTATCTATTTCCAGTAAAAAATTAAAGAATTTTGGTTACTGCATCAATTCTGATTTATCTAATGAGATTAGAAATTTATTGATAAATTGTCAAAATTGGTTTTTATAGTAATTTTAAGATAATGAAAGAGCCATTAGTCAGTGTTATAATGAATTGTTACAACGGGTCTCAATTTTTAAGAGAATCTATTAATTCTGTTTATGCACAAACTTATAACAATTGGGAGATTATATTTTGGGATAATGGTTCGACTGATAATAGTTCTGAAATTGCACAAAGTTATGGTCATAAGTTAAAATATTTCTTATCAAAAAAAAATACTAATTTAGGTATTGCGAGAGAAATGGCAATTAGGCAAGCAAGTGGCGATTATATTGCTTTTCTTGATTGCGATGATTTTTGGTATAAAAATAAACTAGCATTACAAATTCCTTTATTTCAAGATTCTAGCGTAGGATTAGTCTATTCAAATTATTGGATTAAAAATAAAAAAATAAAAAAAATTTCTTCAAGAGTCAAATTGCCATTTGGATACATACTTGACAAATTGTTACATAGTTATTCTGTAGGCTTCTTAACAGTGATAATTAGAAGGGATGCGATTAGCAATAAAGACGTGTTTTTTGATACTAGATATAACATCATTCATGATTTTGATCTTATAATCAATATTTCAATTAATTGGAAGTTTGCATGTGTACAAGATCCATTGGCATGTTATAGGTATCATGAAAAGAATGAGACAATAAAGAAAATAGATGAGTATATCAAGGAGCTTGAATTTTGGATAAATGAAAATGAATCCAATTTAGGTATATCTCTTCAAAAGAGTTTTTATAGGAAAAAAGATATGTTGTTATATTTAAAAGGCAAAGAAATGGTAAAAAAAGGTAACAGAGTAGCGGCTTTATTCTATCTTTATAAAATTTCATTTTGTATGGAGAAATTCAAGTTATTTGTCATTATTGTCTTGCCAAAATATATGGTAAATTAAGTTTAAGAAGACTCAGAGGTAACTATAAAAAATAAATACGTTGTTTTTTTTGAAGATTTTGGTGAAACTCAAATCTCCCTTTAACAGGAAAAGCAATTAATAAGTACTAGGTTATAGACTTTGGAGCTATCATCCTTAATTGAGTCTATTAGACAGTTGGATCGAAGTTATTCTTATGTGTGGAGCAGCTAGATATTAATGGCAAAATTATTGTTTTGGCATGTCTTGAATTCGCACATTAAGTGCAATTATTTCTAAGCCGTTAATAAATCAACAGCTTTCCCTAAAAATAACTCAACAGGTTGTTTTCCACCTCGTGTTTTTCGAGGCCTGGTGTTGAGTCGGTTCATGACAAATTCAATTTGAGAATTTGTCACCTTGTTAA
>Ga0257127_1001172_pt1 | contig 19442 bp, 18 predicted proteins | sample SI060_135mmetaG_FD_190152 | JGI IMG/M metagenome (GOLD analysis project Ga0257127, IMG submission 190152) | Marine microbial communities from Saanich Inlet, British Columbia, Canada - SI060_135m | ecosystem: Environmental > Aquatic > Marine > Inlet | place: Canada: British Columbia | collected... | reverse complement strand
TCCAGATCATTCAATTTCTCTAGGTAAATATAGCCAGCCAGGTATTGATTCTTAGCCCTCAATGCTTCATCGCATCCATCTTGCTGAACCACTTTTTCCCTTAAATCTACTGCTTTCTGGAAATTGCCATTCTTATATTCAGTTTCTGCTTCATCACTCCAATTCTGGCAGGCAAGGTTTTGTTCAGCAGCAGCGGCGGCGGCTTCTTTTCTTTTCAGGATATTAACATATTCTTCCAACTGCTCTATTCTTTGAATATTTTCGGCTTTTCCGATTTTCAGGACATTAACATCTTTCTTCAATTGCGCTATCTCCTGGTTCTTTTCCGCTAATCCGCTTTTCAGGACACTAACATCTTTCTTCAACTGCGCTATCTCCTGGTTCTTTTCCGCTAATCCGCTTTTCAGGATTTTAACATCTTTCTCTAATTGTGCTATCTTTTTCTCACCATCACCGCAACCAGAAGCAGTAAATAACAGGCCTATACAGATGATTGTAAATAACAATTTTTTCATAATAAACTCCATTTGAATTATTTAAGTGACAACCTTATGTTTTATAGAGTGATTTAATATTACATAACATTAGTGTTTTATTACAAATTGTAATCCTTTTATCTTTTTTCCACCATAACAACATAAAAATTACCAGCGTAGTTGTCAATTACTTTAAAGTAACATTATACACAGGGTCACCATTGTAATCAAAATTTCTCATTGCCTGTCCAAAAAATACCTGTAATCAACAGCAATGGTAAAATAATGAGTTTCTTCATAATAATCTCCTAAATAAACTATAACATCCGCAAATATACAACCCAACCTAAAGTTTCTACAATGGGGAGATTTAAGTATTTATGGGTGTTTTCATTAAGTATTTTTGCCATATTTTAGCAGTAGTGGTGTTTATAGCCATGTTTATACATATAGTGTACATACAATTTTATCCAATCACTTAATCCCTTATATATCAGTACATAGACTGACTCAAAAAAGTACTTAAATCCATTGCCAGCAATGGCGTGCCGGTTCGAGTCCGGCCCCGGGTACTTGATGAGAAACCCCCTTTATTTAGGTTTTTTTTGTTGGTACTTTTTAATTCTAGTATTGATATAAAAAATAATCAATTTTTCTACAAATAAATTATTATTTATTAAAAGAGTCTTTCTAAGTTCGGTACTGAGTATTTTAGGAATCAGGAGGAATTGTGGCAGGAAAAGTAGTAGAATTTAATGATCAAAATTTTGATTCAGATGTGATGAAATCTGATATACCGGTTTTGGTTGATTTTTGGGCAGTTTGGTGTGGACCGTGTAAAGCGATTGCACCTGTACTGGATGAAATCGCCAGTGATTATGAAGGCCGGGTCAAAGTAGGGAAATTGGATGTTGATCATAATAGTAAAACAGCTGTACAACTTGGTGTCCGAAGTATTCCAACATTACTCATCATGAAAAATGGATCCGTAATCAATCAATTGGTTGGAGCGGTTCCTAAAAAGAATATAGAATCATTATTAAATGAAATATTAATATAATAATAGAATAGGGAATATGCATAAAAAAGTCATCATTATTGGTTCTGGTCCCGCGGGATTTACGGCAGCAATCTATGCCGCCAGAGCAAATTTAGAACCCCATATATTTGAAGGAGCACAACCAGGAGGACAATTAACCATCACAACAGATGTAGAAAATTACCCTGGTTTTCCTGAAGGAATTATGGGACCGCAACTTATGGATGAATTCAGGAGTCAAGCTATGCGGTTTGGCGCTACATGTGAATTTAAGTCCATCACTAAGGTTGATTTTTCTCAACGACCATTTCAACTATGGTCCGGAGATGACGAATATACTGCAGATGCTGTCATTATTTCGACAGGAGCATCTGCGCGATTACTTGGGTTAGATGCAGAAAAAGAACTCATGGGTTTTGGCGTTTCCGCCTGTGCAACCTGTGATGGGTTCTTTTATAAAGATAAAAAGGTATTGGTTGTAGGTGGAGGAGATTCCGCATTAGAAGAAGCAACCTTTTTGACCAAATTTGCATCTGATGTTGGTCTTGTCCACAGACGAGATGAATTCCGTGGATCTCAAATTATGAGAGATCGAGCTTTGGATAACCCAAAAGTTCACGTCCATTGGAATTCTGTTGTGGAAGATATTATCGGGACCAAAGAAACGGGTGTTACATCCGTTATGTTAAAAGATACACAATCGGGAGAAATCCGAGAAGAAACATGTGATGGAATATTCATGGCTATTGGCCATAATCCAAATACACAATTGTTTGTGAATCAACTTAAATTGGATAATGCGCAATATATCATAACAAAACCTGACAGTACCTATACAAGTGTTGACGGTGTTTTTGCATGTGGCGATGTCCAGGATACAACATACCGTCAAGCCATTACAGCAGCAGGATCTGGGTGTAAAGCAGCCATTGATGCAGAGCGTTGGTTAGAATCGCACTAAAATAATTCGCATATAATATTCCCCTTTCTGATCAAATAGGAGAAAAAATGGCAGATCAGAGAAGATTGATTTTTGAAATACAAAATCTAAAAAAAACGATTAACAACGAGCAGGTTATCAATATTGGTAAACTTGCTTTCCATCCAGGTACCATTTATGGTGTTATTGGGTCAGCAGGTTCTGGAAAAACTAAATTAATGGAATTATTAGCTGGTGAAATAGCCGAAGATTCAGGAACATTAAAGTTTGATGGAGAATCTTATCAAAAAAACTGGCTTGGAAGAGTCAAACCACATCCTGAAATATATTATTCCCATTCTTCATCCCATTTGAATGGAAATAAAACAGCAAATCAAATTGTTTTATCCCTTTATAAGAAAAAAGAAAATATTATTTATAAAAGGTACTTTTCTTCCGGGCAAACTAAAAAATTATGGAATCGAACTTTAAACCATTATTCTCCAGGTGAAATAGATTGGTTTAGTCTTGTTTTAGCGATTGAAAGTGATCCACGTGTCCTATTGATTGATGATTATGGTATTCGAATGGAGAAAACACAAGAGGAAGATTTTCGGTCACAAATCAGTCGAATGAATCGCAATTTAGGAACTACAATTATTTTAACTAGTTCCAGTGATCGCCATCTTAGCCAATTTGCTTCTGTATTAGTTCATATTGATAATGGTCATATTTCTAAAATAAGACCTGGTGTTCGTTCAAATTATAAAAAGAATAAACGTACAAATAATCGCCCTAAGGCAAAGTCAAAGCAGCGGCAAAATAATCAAGGCAATAGAAGGCCAAATAAACGCAATTAAATTAGATTCATTGTTTTAATTTCTTGCCGATGAATCCGGAATTACGCACGCAAAAAAGTCTATTCGATTATTCGATTATTTTCACTTTATTCTTTATGGGATTGTTTGGGCAACCTGATCAGCGATTCCGTGCTTTTGATTGGGTTGTATATCGAGACCCCGGAAAAATAACATCAATTTCCGAAGGATATTCATATACATATTTTGGATCATCCAATGGGGGTATTTACCGATACCACCAGAATGGCCAGTATTTTGATGATCCTATCACAATGGCTCAAGGATTAGAAAGCTATACGGTTTACGCAGTTCACTTTGATCAAAATACTGGTATCCTTTGGGCAGGATTACCAGAAATGCTTCAATACACCTACACAAGAGATGGGAATTGGAGTACTATTTCATTTTCTGATCTAGGATTATCCTTTAATGACCGAATAAAAGCGATTGGTGCATCAGCTAATTATCTTTGGATCAAAGCAAAGGCAATCTACATAAAATGTGACCATTCAACAGGCACTGTGTTGGGAATGTTTCCATTTCCTGACGAGGGAAATATTCAGTGGGGCAGTGAATATGGTATAAATATCAAGTATGCAGAAAAAATATTTATGGATTATTCAGTTATGTCTGGCTGGATGTTAACTGGCCAGTATTTTATTGATTCTCATGGAAGAAATGTTTCAATCACATCCTATTATTTAGGACAATATAATGATTTTTGGGTTGGTGGATCTGATGGTACAATTTTTCATGGTGAACCCAATATGGAAGTATTTTTTCCCTACTCGATTGGTCCATTGGGATCAAACTTTTCAACTTTAGATAAGATGGATAAAGAAATGTGGCTGGGTGGACTAAATCATATGAATACAGGTGGAATTACCCGATTATTGACTCAATCCTTGGAGTTCGACCATTTCGAATCAGATATTACAATTAATATGCATCCAATGGATATTAACGATATTTTGAATCTAGATGATGAAGTATGGTTTGCAGGTAACCAGGGAATACAGTTGTACGATAAAGATGATAATTATTGGAGATATTTAGGAGAAGAACGAGGAATACCCAGTGGAAATCTTGTAACATTAGCTAGTAATAAAACACATATTTGGGTCGGTGGACCCAATGGGTTATCTCGACTAAGTAGAAAAACTCGCCGAGAAGATCCTTCGGGAATTGAAGATATATTTAAATTTCAAAATGTAAGACAACTCTTATTCGTAGATGAAGATTTATGGATTGCGACTCCAAATGAATTAATTATCTTTAATACGATTAGCCCAGAATTACGATCTTTTCGTAAAAAAGGAACTTTTTCACTCGATGGACCCTTTATAGGTTTCAGACAAATTTGTTTTGATGATAATTATCTTTATGTTTCAACAAACCAAGGGATTCTTTCATATGATTATGAAAATGGTACTTGGACAAAAATAATAGATGCTAGTGTTTATGGTGGACGCACAATTCAATCAATGGCTATTTCTGGAGAAAAATGTTTTTTAGGTTTTTATGATGAATTACTACGAATTGATATGAATAACTCATTTCAAAAAAAGTATGACTTTCCATTCATGGGAATGGTGAAAGACCTTTATATTTCAGGCCGTGTTATATGGCTGGCAACAACAGAAGGATTAATAAAATTCAAATGGTCTGTAGATCGATGAAAAAAATACTATTTGTACTAACTCTAGTGTCTTTGGTTTTAGGTGCTTCTCAGTATCAAAGAGGGGGACGTAAAAGGAATATGGATATCGTAGATCGATTCGTAATTGCATCGTTCAGTGAATCTTATTCACCCGATTCAATTCGCGTGGTAGCATTTGTAGAAATTCCTTACGGAATTATCCAATTCATTAAAAAAGGCGATCAATTTGAAGCATCGTATGAAGCATCCTTATCTATGGTTGAGAAAAAGGGAAAGCAAATCAATCGTAAAATATGGAAAGAAACAATTACGTTAGATTCTTATGAAGAAACAAAGTCAAAACGCAGAAATATAAAACATTATACTACATTTATAATCCCTAAGGGAGATTTTATACTAAATGGAGAATTGCTCGATTTAGACACAAGAAAGAAAGGAAGAAAAACACAAAAAATATCAAATAAATATTCAAATAAACCTTCATTACTCCCATCAGTATTATTATTACCATTCCCGGGTGACTGGGGATTTAAACAAGATTTTATACCTACATTAGGAAAAAGAATAAAGCCTATGGATCAAGATTTCAATCTACTTGTTTCAGGTTTTATAAAAAAGGGCCCCTATAGAATAAAAGTCTCAATTGTAAATGGTGGAGAAATAACTGAAATCAGTTCCCAGGAATACCAGAATGATGGGTCAGGGCATTTTTCTGAATATATTCCAATCCCTATTGAACAAATAACAAAATTGAAATATGATATTGATATAGAATTATTTCAAAATAATCGAACGGTAAAAAGCCAATCAACACTCACTTTATCAAGAGCCGGAATTTCTAAAAAGGTGACAGATATTGAATTTGCACTAAAACAGATGAAATATATTTTGTCGAATGAAGAACGAAAAACATTAAGAAAATCCAGTAAAAGTGAATGGGAAGAATTATTTCTAACGTTTTGGGAAAGTCGAGATCCAGACACAACAACCATAAATAATGAACTTATGGAAGAATATTATAAACGCGTTGAATATACTATTGAACATTTTGAGTCTTGGCAGCCAGGGTGGCGTACGGATATGGGAATGATTTACATCTTATTTGGACCGCCAAACGAAATTCAACGATATAATTCAAACTACACACAAGTACGACAAATTTGGCAATATTATAGAGTGAATAAGACTTTTTCTTTTATAGATGAAAATGGATTTGGCGATTATAGACTAGAAACTCCCTTTATTTCATCAGGATTCTAATGATTGAACGATTCTCGTATAGTAGCCTACAGACATTTAAAAAATGTCCAGCACAATTTAAAATTCGATATATTGATAAAGTGCGTAAAAAAGATGAAGGTATAGAAGCCTTTATGGGAAAACGTGTCCATGAATCCATTGAATTTTTATACAATATAATTTTAGAAGGGCAAATTCCATTTGTTGATCATATTGTAGATTATTACCGTGAGCAGTGGGATAAACATTGGCATGATAGGATTGCTCGCGTGGATAATGCTATGCGCCCAGCGGACTATATTCGTACAGGGGAAGAGTGTATTGTCCGCTATTATCGAAAGCATAAACCATTTCATCAGCCCGTAGAAGGAAATGAAGTGGAGTTAGACTTTTATCTTGATGACAATGATGAATATCAAATGAAAGGTTTTATTGACAGGTTAGATAATCTTGGTGATGGCAATTGGGAAATTCATGACTACAAAACATCCAAGAGAGCCATGTCACAAGCAAATGCAGAGAAAGATGAACAATTAGCTTTATATCATTTTGCATTAAAGAAAAAGTTTGAGCATGTAAATCATGTTACATTAGTTTGGCATTTTCTTCGTCATGGTATAGAAATAAAATCAAGCCGCACTGATCAACAATTAGATTCTTTATCTAAAAAGTGCCAATCTTCTATAGATCAAATACGTACTTTTATTAATAATGGAGGAACATTTAATCCAAAAACTTCCATCTTATGTAACTGGTGTTATTTATGGGAAGAATGTTCTGCAAAGTCTGGCACAAATCCATATATAGGAAGAGATAACTAGCATATGCTAAAGTTAACAATGAAAGAAAAGGAAGCATTAAAACGACTCCTTTCTTCTAATATTGATTTTGGGGAAAATGAAATAGTGCTATTAAATCTTAAAGAAAAATTATCATCCAATGGCAAAATTGAATTATTCATTGATGGAGCATCGAATCTACAGAATAAAACAGCTGGTTTAGGTGGCGTTTTTTATCAAAATGGAATGGAATTATACTCTTTTGCAGAATTTCGGCCTGATTTGACGAATAATGAAGCTGAATATGGAGCTCTCATATTTGGACTTGAAAAAGCATTAGAATTATCATTAAATAGTATTGATATATTTTCTGATAGCGAATTAGTCGTCCGTCAAATTACAGGCGTTTATAAGGTGAAAAACCCACGCATGGCTTTATTGTATAAAGAAGTTATTCGTTTGCTTGACAGGTTAGACCAATGGTCCATTACGCATGTGCGTAGAGAAAAAAATACACGTGCTGATGAACTCAGTAAAGAAGGAATAAACGCCAGTAAATAAATTCAGTGTTATATAATTCTTTCTAAGTAGTGTAGTCAGTCAAATTTTAACCCCGTTTAATATAATTGTAACAACTTGTTATCTCTCTTGTTAAATCCAAGAGTACTCTCTAATTTCCCCCGCTGAAAAGTGGGCCCAAATGCCCACTTTTCTTTTGTTTGCCAATGATAAATCGTTTTACAGAAATAGAAAAAGTAATGAGCTCAGACTTGGTTCTTATGGATATCAAGACGGATGAGTCTGCCCAAATGATTCGAATCATCATTGATTCAGAGCGTCCAGTAACTTTAAGTGACACAACAGGACTGATGAAATTGATTAATAATGATGAATCACTACAAACTTTATTTCCTGACACGCATCGAATTGAAATTTCTTCTCCTGGAATGGGAGCAGAATTGAAGCAACCGTTTCAATATCGGAAAAATGTTGGAAGAACGCTCGAAATTAAAGTTGTTCAAGATGGGAAATATATTAAACGATTGGGCACATTGTTAGAAGTGATGGATACTGGTATCCTTTTTCAAGAAGATGAAGAATCTTATTCTATTGAATTTGATGCCATTAAATCAGCCAAAATAAAAATTACATTCAATTGAACAGGGAGTTGAACATTGATTAATCGAGAATTAATTGAAGTCTTTTCGGAGATTGCTAGAGAGAAAAACGTTGATCGTTCTGAATTAGCTACTATAATGGAAGAACTTTTTCTATATGTGATAGAAAAAGAGTATGGTGATTCATCAAATTGCAGTGTAATCGTAAACCTTGATAAAGGTGAAATTGAAATTTATGCTGAAAAAACGATTGTGGAAGAAGTAGATGATTATAAAGTTGAAATCACATTAGAAGATGCATGCCAAAAAGAACCAGATGCTGCAGCTGATCTTGAAGTTGGCGATATATTTGTAGAAGTCATTGATCCAATGATATTTGGTAGACGTATTGTCACCACTGCAAAACAATTTTTTGCCCAAAGAATTAGAGAAGTTGAGCGGAATTATGTATTTGAAGATTATTCAAATCGTGTAGGTGAAATTGTTATTGGTGTTGTTAAACAAGTTCAAAGAGATAATGTATTCGTTGATATTGATCGTGCCGAACTTAAAATGCCAAAACGTGAGCAAATATCATCTGAAAGATATAGACGTGGTGACACAATTCGTGCCATTATTAAATCTGTCGAGGACACATCAAAAGGACCAGAAATCATTATTTCTAGAAGTAATGATACTTTTTTACAAAAACTATTTGAAATGGAAGTTCCAGAAATTGAAGATAGTATTATTGATATTACCGCTATTTCTCGCCAGCCAGGTGAGCGAGCTAAAATTATTGTACGATCCAATGATCGTAGAATTGACCCAGTGGGTGCTTGTGTAGGAATGCGTGGAAGTAGAATTCAAGCAGTTGTTCGAGAATTGAACAATGAAAAAATTGATATTGTTAACTATAGTGAACAACCTGAAATTTTAATCACACGGGCTCTGTCACCAGCAAAGCCAGTTAATCTATACATAGATGATGATAAAAAATATTGTATAGCTATTTTCGAAGATGATGATCTCAATTTTGCCATTGGTCGGAATGGTATGAATATCAATTTGGCATCACGTATTACTGATTATAGAATTGATGCTTTTGGAGAAAATGAATATGAACGAATTCAGAGTGATCAAAAAACTGTTCTTTCAGAGATTGATGGAATTACTGAAACAACTGCAAAGAATCTAGCTGATGTAGGTGTAAAAATCGTTTCTGAATTACTTGGCGCAGATGAAGATATATTGCTTAGTGCGAAGGGTATTGGGGAATCATCTTTGGATGATATCTATACTGCTGTTCAGGAATTTATTGAACGTGAAATTCCCACAGCAGATGATGATTTTATGGAAGTAGAAGTAGAATTGGATGATAATGTAAAATCATCCGATGAACCTATAACTGAAAGTACTAAATAAACATATGGCAAAAGGTATAAGAATATTCCAGATCGCTAAAGAGTTAAATATCTCACACACAGATATTTTATCTTTTTTAAAGTCACATAACATTGAAGTTGGGAGCCATATGTCTCCCGTTAACGAGGATGTACATCAGGTTATTCTTTCTGAATTTGCAAAAGACAAAGCAAGTGTTGAACGATTTCGCAAAGAACAAGTAAGAAAAGAAATCCATGATACGCGTCTTAAAGAAAAGAAAAAAGACTATAAGAAGCTTCAAATATTATCTCTTTCTCAACAGCGAGAATTAGAAAAAAAAGAAAAAGCTTCTTTAATTGAGGCTGAAAAGCAGAAAAAAGAAGCTGAAGTTGCCAAGAAGAAAGCAGAAATAGAGAAAGAAAAAGAATCTAAAGCAAAGAAAAATGCTGAAGATGAAAAATCAAAAAAACTACATGATGTTAAGAAGAAAGTAGTAGCTCCAAAGAAAAAATTAAGAAAAATATCTTTAGCAGATATTGAATCTGAAATTGGTTCATCATCCAAAAGGCCTTCCAGTAAAAAACATAAAAAGGAAGCAGTACAGAAAAGTGTGAAAGATGCCGTTCGTCAAACAATGGCCAAAATGGATACAAAGTCGAAGAAAAAAGTTTATAAAAAGCAAGCAAAAGATGATACTCCTAAAACTCCTGAAGAGTTAATTCCTATTGAAATAGCAGAATTTTCAAATGTGGAAGAAGTTGGAAAACTCTTTTCAGTTGCATCTAGCGATATTATTCAAAAATGCATGGCATTAGGTATGTTAGCTACAATTAATCAACGTCTTGATTGGGATGTGATTGAACTATTAGCTGAAGAATATGGTTATAAAGCCGAAAAAATGACTGATATTGGCGAGGAATTATTTTCTGAAGAAGAGTCTGAAGAAGATTTGGAAAATGCAATTACTCGTGCACCGATTGTCACTGTTATGGGGCATGTAGATCATGGAAAAACATCATTATTAGATTATATCCGTAAAGAAAATGTTGTTTCTGGCGAATCGGGCGGTATTACACAGCATATTGGTGCTTATAAAGTAGATGTTGGTAGCGGCAAAAATATAACATTTTTAGATACACCAGGTCACGAAGCATTTACAGCTATGCGTGCTCGAGGTGCACAAGTGACAGATGTCGTGATCCTTGTTGTAGCAGCTAACGATTCTGTTATGCCACAAACGATTGAAGCGATTAGCCACGCAAAAGCAGCAAAAGTTCCTTTAATAATTGCGATTAATAAAATGGACGTTCCGGGAGCAGATCCAGAAAAAGTTCGTCGTGAATTATCCGAGCATGAAGTTCTTGTTGAACAGTGGGGCGGAAAAATTCAATCTGTTGAAATAAGTGCTAAAACTGGTGCAGGAATCAGCGATTTAATGGATTCACTTGTACTTGAGACAGATGTACTTGATTTAAAAGCAAGCCAAGATACGTTAGCACGTGGTAGTATTATTGACTCTAAGCTAGATCGTGGATTAGGACCCGTTGGAACAGTATTAATTCAGAAAGGAATTCTTAAAGTTGGGGATCCTTTCATCTGTAGCGATTATTCAGGAAAAGTTAGAAGCATTATGAATGAACAGGGAGAACGTTTAAAAGAAGCATACCCATCTGATGCAGTTCAGATTCAAGGTTTTGACCAAGTGCCACAAGCAGCTGACATGTTTATCGTTGTGGCGAATGAAAAAGATTTAAAACGTATTTCATCTGAACGTCAAAGAGTAAGACGTGAAATCGAACATAAGAAAATGGCCTTTTCTCTAGACCATATGTCATCTCTCATTGCAGAGGGAACTATGAAAAATCTCCCAATTATTGTAAAAGGTGATGTAGATGGATCCATCGAAGCATTGTCTGAAACATTAGAAAAAATGAATACAGACGAAGTGGGAATTAAGGTAATTCATAAGGCAGTTGGTATGGTTACTGAATCCGACGTTCTTCTGGCTGAGGCTTCAAAAGCTGTTATTATTGGTTTCCATGTTCAAGTTAGTTCAAATGCTAAATTGCAAGCTCAGCAAGCAGGTGTTGATATAAGAACGTATAACGTCATTTATCAGGCTGTTGATGAGTTAAAACTTGCACTTGAAGGCCTCCTTGAACCAGATAAAGTAGAAACTATGCTAGGTCAAGCATTAGTTCAGGAACAATTTAAAATTCCAAAAATTGGTTTTATTGCTGGTTCTAAGGTCACTGAAGGATTAATTATACGAAATGGTAAAGCTCGCGTTTTACGTGAAGGCGAGGTTATTTGTGAAGGATTGATTAATTCTTTAAAACGATTTAAAGATGATGCTAAAGAAGTCAAAGAAGGACTTGAATGTGGTATTGGAGTGGACGGACTTAAAAAATTCTTACCAGGCGATATTATTCAAGTTTACGAAATCCGAGAAGTAAAACGGAAACTAGAAAAGAGTTGAAATCAAAAAGACCGTATAAAAGAACAGATCGAGTCGGGAATCAAATCCTTTCAATCTTAGGAGATGTTCTAACAAAATATATTGATTTATCTCACGTTGGATTTGTCACATTTACCCATGTGGATATAGCACCAGATCTACGAACTGCTAAAATATTTTATAGTATTCTTAATCCAAAAATGACGAGAGAAAAAGCCCGGATTGAGATTAATCAACGACGAAAAGCTTTCAAGAAATTCATGAGTCCTGAATTAACAATTAAACATACCCCTGATTTAAAATTTTATCATGATGATTCATTAGAGTATGGTGAAAAAATCGACCGTTTATTTCATGATTTAGACCTTGAAGAAAAAGATGATAATTAATATTAACAAACCTGTTGGCTGGACATCTTTTGATGTAGTTAAAAAAATTCGTGGTATTACAAAAGAAAAAAAAGTAGGTCATGGGGGGACACTAGATCCATTTGCAGAAGGTGTTTTAATCATTGGAACCGGGAAACATACAAAGGAACTTGCAAATGTTTCAAATTCTAATAAAAGTTATGAAGCAGTTATTAAACTCGGCCAAGAAACGAATACGCTTGATACTGAAGGGGATATTATAGAAACCGCCCCAATTCCTAATTTATCAGATGAACAAATTCAAGCTACTCTAGAATCATTTTTAGGGAAACAGAGCCAAATACCTCCAATGTTTTCAGCCAAAAAGATTAATGGAAAACGTCTTTATTCATTAGCGAGGGAAGGAATTACTGTTGAGCGTGAATCAATTGAAATTACGATTGAAGCTATTAAACTTATTTCCTTTAAGGCAGATGAAATACGATTATCTACTACATGTTCAAAAGGTACTTATATACGCGTTTTAGGAAGTGATATTGCCCGGAAATTGGGCACTGTGGGGTATCTCATTGAATTGACACGAACACATGTAGGAAATGCTAATATTAAAGAATCTCTAACTATTGACGAATTTCAGGAAAAATGGAAATCTATCCATCTATAGACGCATGTCCTAAAATGGATAATGCCAGTTTAACAATAGGTTCTTATGATGGACTGCATAGGGGACATCATGAACTCATTCGGAACATGGTGTCTTACGCGCATGCCAAAAATATACCTTCGGTTGTAGTTACATTTGATCCGCATCCTCGACATTTACTTGATCCTCCAGCAGAAAAATGGCCACTCATTATGAGCATGACTCAAAAAATAAATGTTTTAGAAGCATTGGGTATTGATGCAGTATTAGTTATTCCTTTTACAAAATCATTCTCTCAAACATCTGCCACATCTTTTATGAATGAGATTATAGTACAGAAATTCAGTCCTAAAAAAATATTTATTGGCTATGACCATCATTTTGGCTTTGATAGAGAAGGAACACCTGAATTTTTAAGTTCATATTGCCAGGATAATAACATTGATATTGATATCATGGAACCTATGAAAGATGATAGTGTCATTATATCCAGTTCACACATACGTGAATTAATATTATCAGGATATCTTCGACGTGCCAATTTTGAATTAGGGTCTATTTATGGAATTGAAGGATGTGTTTTCAGAGGTGCTGGGCGAGGAAAAGGGTTGAATTTTCCTACAGCAAATGTGAAACCGATAGAGAAAAACCAACTTTTACCTATGCCAGGAGTTTATTTTGTAAGAGGAAGGATTATTGGACTTAATCTATACGGAATGTGTAATTTCGGCGTACGACCTACATTCGATGAAGATGAACTTGTTATGGAAGTTCACTTTTTCCATGAACAGTTGGATGATTTATACGAAAAAATCATAATGGTTGAATTTTTAGAGCGGATTAGAGATGAGAAAAAATTTCCTTCCCCAAATAAACTGATTGAACAATTAAATAAAGATAAAGCCCGATGTCTAAAACTTCAGGCAAAATATGAATAGGAGACAATTATGTCATTAACACAAGCAGAAATAACTGAAATCATTAAGCAATTCGGAAAAGATGAAAATGATTCAGGATCAGCAGAAGTGCAAATCGCACTTTTCACAAAAAGAATTCGTCAATTGACGGAACATGCAAAAGTGCATAAAAAAGACCATCACACGAAACGTGGATTGGTTCAACTCGTATCTCAGCGTAAAAAGATGCTGAAATACTTAATAAAAACAGATGCAGAATCCTACATGAAGGTCATAAAGGAACTGCAAATTCGTGGTTAATAATAAAATAAACAAAACCACTGATATCGAACGAAATAAAACAAGAAAGAAAAAGAAACGAAAATGATACGTAAAGAAATGACTCTAGCCGGCAGAACACTTGCAATTGAAACAGGTGAAGTTGCCCGCCAGTCAGATGGATCCGTAATGGTATATTATGGAGATACAACAGTTCTTGTAGCAGTTAATGCCGCAAAAACGCCAAGAGAAGATATTGATTTTTTCCCACTACAGGTGGAATACAGGGAAAAACATTATGCCGGAGGTAAAATTCCCGGTGGATTTTTTAAACGAGAAGCTCGTCCATCAGAGCACGAAGTTTTAACCAGTCGCCTCACAGATCGACCCATACGTCCTTTATTTCCTAAAGGATTTAAAAATGAGACACAAGTTATTATTACTGTGTTAAGTAGTGATGGTGAAAATTTACCTGATGTTTTAGCCGGTGTTGGTGCATCAGCAGCATTAAGTATTTCATCAATACCATTTAATGGCCCAATTGCGACAGTTCGCGTTGGAAGAGATGGAGATGAGTTTATTCTTAATCCAACTCGCTCACAAATGCTTGATTCAGATTTAGAATTAATTGTATCTGGAAATTCCGAAGCCGTTGTCATGGTTGAAGGTGAAGCAGATGAATTACCTGAAAACATCATTTTAGATGCTTTGAATTTTGCTCATACACATATTAAATCATTGATTGATTTTCAAAATGAATTAGTGGCAGCTTGTGATGTTACAAAGCGAGAATTAAATCTACCTGAAGAAAATACAGAATTAAAAACTGCTGTATTGGATGTAGTTGGAGAGCAAATATCTCAAATTGTAAAAATTGAAGATAAGCATGAAAGAAATGATGCAAAATCTGCTTTAGAAGCTGATACAAAGGAATCATTAGCTGAATCATTCCCTGAAATGGAGAAAGATATTTCATCCATTATTGGTGATGAATTTAAAGCAGGATTTCGTGAGCGTATTTTGGCAGAAGGTGTTCGGAGCGATGGACGATCAACAACAGATATTCGCCCTATTACAGCTAAACCAAAATTCTTACCTAGGAATCATGGGTCAGCCTTATTTACACGTGGAGAAACGCAGGCGTTGGTTGTTACAACACTTGGATCTAAACGCGATGAAATGATTGTGGATAGCATGGATGAAGATTATAAGAAAAATTACTATCTTCACTATAATTTCCCACCATATTGCGTAGGTGAAACGGGTAGAATCGGTTTTACAAGTAGACGTGAAATTGGACACGGAAACTTAGCGCAACGTGCGTTAAAGCCCGTGATGCCAGATTATGATGATTTCCCTTATACCATACGAATTGTGTCTGAAATCATGGAATCAAATGGATCATCATCCATGGCATCTGTATGTGGTGGATCTCTATCCATGATGAGTGCAGGTGTTCCTTTGAGAGAACATGTATCAGGAATTGCTATGGGTTTAATTACCGATGGAAAACGTCATGCTATCTTAAGTGACATTCTTGGAATGGAAGATCATTTAGGCGATATGGATTTTAAAGTAACTGGTTCTAGTCAAGGAATTACAGCCATTCAATTAGATCTTAAAATTGAAGGTATATCCTTTGAACTATTAACCGAAGCTCTAGATCAAGCAAAAGAAGGGCGGATGCACATTATAGGAATTATGGATGAAGCTCAGCCTGAAGCAAGTGAATTATCTGAATTTGCTCCACGTATTTTGAGTTTACAGATTAATCCTGAAAAGATTGGCGCTTTGATTGGTCCTGGTGGAAAAAACATCAAAAAAATCATTGAAGATACAGAATGTGAAGTGAATGTTGATGATGATGGAACAGTAACAGTTGCTGGAGTAGATGCAGCAAAATGTAACGATGCTATTGAACTCGTTCGTGCCATCACTTTTGAACCAGAAGTGGGAATGGAGTTTGATGGAACTGTTACTCGACTCATGACATTTGGAGCTTTTGTAGAATTTGCTCCTGGTCGTGAAGGATTAGTTCATATATCTGAAATGGATTGGAAACGAACAGAAAATGTAGAAGATGTTTGTAAGCCAGGTGATCCGATGAGAATCAAATTAATGAAAATTGACGACCAGGGTCGCTTAGACTTTAGCCGTAAAGCATTAATGGAAAAACCTGAAGGATGGACACCACCTCCACCAAGAAAACCACGAGATAAACGTGATGGTGGACGTAAACCATTTAAGAAACGTCGCTTCTAGAACGATTCTAAATGTACAAAATCGAGCGGTGAAATTATATTTAAACAATAGTTTCACCGCTTTTGTTTTTATAATAGACTAAATTATCAATGAGATAAGTATTATGAATCCTAAATTATCAACTCATTTTAATCATCGACTACCTTCATCTATTCGAGAAGCACAGATTATCTTTTCTAAAAGGGTTGATAAAAATCACATTCAAGTTGTAAATCTTGCAATTGGGAATGTGTCTTTACCTATGCATCCTGCCATGCAAAAAAGAATGAATGAACTCGGGACAAATAGCTTTAGTAATGGTGTTGTAAAGTATACACCAAGCGTAGGGACCCAAGAAGCACGAGATGCCTTTCTTAATATTATTGGTTCCGAAGGTGTAGATGTTGAACAATTACATAGCCTGATTACTGATGGTGGATCTCAAGCGATGGAATTAATGATGCTAGGTGTATGTGGCCCATCTTCAGATAATCCATTAATGCTTCTAGATCCAGCATATACTAACTATATCGAATTTGGGAAACGTTTATCCATTCAAATCATTACTTCAAATCGACATATTTCTGATGACGGAATGTTTGACCCATTGAATTTTGACTATATTGATTCTATGATACAAAAGCAAAAACCAAGAGGATTGTTGGTGATCCCAAATGACAATCCGACTGGACAATTTTTAACTCAAAAAGAGTTAAACATGATTGGAAAAATATGTGTAAAGAATAATATTTGGATGATTAGCGATGAAGCTTATAGGCAATTATATTATGTGGATGATGGATCTTCTAGTATTTGGAGAATAACAGAGGATAATGCGCCCGGAATTACCGGTAGACGTATAAGTATAGAATCTGCATCTAAAGTATGGAATGCCTGTGGGTTACGCATTGGTGGCCTTGTTACAGATAATGATAATTTTCATACAAAAGCTGTTTCAGAATACACAGCTAATTTATGTGCAAACGCAATTGGTCAACATATTTTTGGAAGTTTAGCACATGAATCTCATGAAGATCTAAATGAATGGTATCAATCTCAAAGAAATTATTATAGACAATTAATGATTCCATTACGTGAAAATTTATTGAATGCGATACCAGGTTTAATTGTAACAATGCCTGAAGCTGCAATTTATTTTGTGATAGATTTTAGGAATATTTGCAATAATTTATTTGATGCAAGAGACTTTGTAAAATACTGCGCATCCAAAGGAAAAGTAAATATTGATGGAAAAGATTATACCCTTCTATTAGCTCCTATGAATGGATTTTATTCGGACCCATCTTATGGAAAAACACAAATGCGTGTGGCAATGGTAGAACCGGAAGAGTTGATAAAGAAGACTCCCACTATTTTAGCACAACTATATTTAGATTACTTAGATAAATAAGAGTATTCATTTCGCTTGCCCGAAGAAGTAATCGGCATTAATTTAAAGTAATGGTTTAAGTATTATCCTTACCAAATTCTATGAAACCTAAAATTAAAAAATTATATTATTCCATTGGTGAAGTAGCCAAATTAACCAGCCTAAAAGCATATGTATTACGCTATTGGGAAACGGAATTTAAGCAATTGAATCCTCCAAAAAATCGTGCAGGTAATAGAACTTATCGTCAAAAAGACATAGATATTATTCTTGAAATAAAAGATTTATTATATAAAAAGAAATTTACAATTGATGGAGCAAGGCATGTCCTAAATGGTGGAGGTGACGATAAACATATTGAATCAGCACAAGGCCTTTCCGATAAACAAAAAGTTATATTCGGAAAAATCAGAGAAGATCTTAAGGCAATATTAGAAATAATTCGAACTTAATACGGGGCGTGGCGCAGTCCGGTAGCGCACTTGGCTGGGGGTCAAGTGGTCGCAGGTTCAAATCCTGTCGCCCCGACACACCAACGGTAACGTTGATTAATAGATAGAAAAGAATAGATTTACCCTTTCTACAACATGAAACCCCAGACTTGTGGGGTTTTTTATTTGTTTACACCACTGCCCTTAAGTGGTCAAAAATACTTAATAAAAACATCCATAAATACGTAGCTCTCCCCATTGTAAAAACTTTAGGTCTGGTTGTAACTATACATTAACATTAACAGTTCGATTATGCCAACCCAACCCGAAATATCAAAGGTACGGGTCAGGATATAAACCACACACACATTGTACTACTATTTTTTGTAGATTTAGGTTAGTATTTAAAAAGGAAACAATTATGAAAACTATCACAACTATAATAATAAGTCTTACATTGTCTGCAAATTGTATAGCACAGACAAAAGCGATTACTGACCTTGGAGAAGAAGTCATTTTGTTTGAAGATGGTTCTTGGGAATATGCCAGTGATTACAATCAAGCAGAAGAATCTATTTATGAAAATAAAAGAAAATTTACAAAAAATGTTAAATCTACATTTCTATTAAAAAGTAAGAAAACTAGTGTAGGTGTATGGTTAAATCCTAAAAAATGGAGTTTTACGAAATCAGAAAATAATCCTGATGCTGAATACGATTTCGAATTAAAAGGAGAAGATGCATATGGTATGTTAATTACCGAGAGAATTGAGATACCTTTAATAACCTTAAAAAATATTGCATTAGAAAATGCAAAATCTGTTTCACCTGATATGCAAATAGTACATGAAGAATATAGATTCGTTAATAATAGCAGAATATTAATGATGCAAATGGAAGGGACGATTGAGGGCATAAGTATATCATACTATGGGTATTATTTTTCAAATAGGGATGGGACAAATCAACTAATGACTTATACCACCCAAAATTTATTTAATGCATATAGAAGAGATTTTGATGAACTGTTAAATGGGATGGTCGAATTAGAATAGATAAACATCAAGCCCCACATTCTTGTAGAAGTTTTATGTTTGTGGGATGATGGGTAGATTTGGAGATGAGTAGATATATCACATTACTGCTATTTATAGGGTTGGATTTTTGGAGCTGTGAAGATAATAGTGAATGTATAGATGAATCGAAAATATCCAATGATTCTTGTTATGAAATCTATGCTCCAGTTTGTGGCTGTGATGGAGAAACTTATTCAAATAATTGC
>Ga0257127_1001159_pt1 | contig 19561 bp, 25 predicted proteins | sample SI060_135mmetaG_FD_190152 | JGI IMG/M metagenome (GOLD analysis project Ga0257127, IMG submission 190152) | Marine microbial communities from Saanich Inlet, British Columbia, Canada - SI060_135m | ecosystem: Environmental > Aquatic > Marine > Inlet | place: Canada: British Columbia | collected... | reverse complement strand
TAAGTCAATGTTATTGAATAGAGTGCTTGATGGATTCTTATCAATGTATTCTACTCCAACAGATCCTGCCAAGTAATATACTAAGTCAGCTTCCATTAATTGGATATCTAAATCCATTGTAGATATATCACCTTTAATGAAGTTAACACCGTAATCAGGACTCGTTGATGTAGCTAAAGAATCAATAATAGTAACTTGGTTACCTTCCTCAAGTAGTCTCTTAGCTAAATGAGTGCCAATAAAACCAGCACCACCCAATAACAAATAATTCATTTACAACCCTTTATATATTTCTACTACTCTTTCTTGTGTAGGGGTCAGTACATCAAACGCGGTAAAATCAGTAACTCCATTATTGTTATATAATACCCCAAATAATCCTTCGGGATTATAATCGTATGATAATAAATCTAAACAATACACCTTATCATCTTTAACATATAATTGACCTTGTTCCATTACTTCAGCTAGGGGATTCACATCATCAATAAAACTAGCTTGTATTGAATCTATATGTTGGTCAATATCACTAATATCCATTTCAGTAGCTTGGGGATCTTCGAAGATTAGAAAATGCTCGGTCTCTTTAAGAAACTTAGGAAAGCCAGCTGTAGGACCTTTGATATAATCAACGAATTCAATATATCTACTGTGTTGTGTATCAGTACCTCTACCATCTATATCATAACCCAATAACTCAGTTAATTCAGAGATAGCATTTACGTGCTCCTGCGATTCGGTATTAAACTCAGCAATATCATTATCAAATAATGTCAGAATCCTAGGCTTGTAATAACACAATTTGTTATCTAAAAATACAAACATGTCGAAATAACCCCAAAGCATGTCTACGGTTACTTCACATCCCATCTCTAATTCTAAATGATCTATTACATCATTGCGATAACACTTGCCTTTGCAACACATTCTATTTTCGTCTTTCATGCTTATATGCCTTTAATTAATATCTATAACAATATTTATATCTTTCATCCGCTTAAAGAAATCAATCTTTTCACGGTACTTATCATACTCTGGGTCATATTCTAAATGCTCATGCCAGAAATATACATCAGCTAATTCAATATCACTTAACTCTTTAACGGGAGTGTACCATTCCCCTATTTGATATTTTTGTACAGTCTTAATATCAAACGTCTTATCAGCATATATCCTATCCATCACGTACTCTTCAAGATAGTATTCACCTGTTTGAGCCTTAACTCTTAACCACCCTGGATCGTCACTTCCCATATAGTCCATACACTTCTTAAAGAAATGCTTATAGAATCCTGAGGTTCTCTTTGATATAATAAACCCGGTGTCAAATGGGTTTTCCTCAGCAATACCTTCCCTTTGATGTTTAGTACAATAGTCGTCATATTGTCCAACAACAATACGGGAGGAATTAACTAAGGCCTTTGGTAAGGGCTTAATGATATTCATATCAAGATCGATCTTAATTAGTACATCTTCTGTTAATTGGTCTTCCATCATAGCCCCTACTAAAGGTATGTTTAAGAACCCTGACGTGAATGTTTCAGTAATTTCTTTGTATTCTTCTATGTAAGTTACATTTAACTCTTTAAACTTTGCTTTAGTATTATCTGATATCACATTATGGGTAGGGCATATAGCGTAGATTGGTATATCCTTTAACCACCCCGCGTTCTTTCTCCACGTGGTAAAACATTCAATAGCCTCTGATTCGAGTCTTCTTTTACAGGCCTCACAAATACCTGTATTGACATTGGTATCATTAAACTCGGATTCGATAGCTCCTATTAATGCGTAAGTCATTCTGCTAATTCTAAGTTAGGGTAATCTAACCAAGTCCCTTGGTGATTATTTGATGATCTATATTGATTAAGCAATAGCAATCCCTTCGCAGCATCATCCGGAGTCATATTCATATGATACCCCAAGATAATATTAGGTAGGTCTTCAACCACTGATTTAGATGCATCTCTCCCATCCCACGCCATTCGTTTAAGTACTTCGTAGTCTTCTTTCTCAGACAAGAGAATAGCTCCCCCTTTACCTATAGGCAATGCTTTCTTTTGTTGAAATGATAAACACATAAACTGATCTTTAATGTACATGTTTTTATGAAATCCAACGGCGCTGTCCCAAATAGGGGTATTACCTAAGTTATATGATCCAATCCAGTCTTGTTTAACCCAGTTACCTTCGTATCCTGCATGCACAATTTGTTGAGGTATAGAGATATATGTGTGGTTAGGAATATCAATTGAGGTCTTAATGTTGAGATATTTGAGACATAGGAATACAGCATTGGTGCATGAGTCGGTTAAGACTACATACGGAGCTCCTGTGAATTTGCTAAGTTCTTCCTCAAACATTGTAATCAATTCGTGGTTATTCATAATATATTATATCCTTTAATGCTACATTATAGTCTTTATTTATGTGTTTGATTATTGCTTCATAGGGAGTGTTATGTTTCATATATAGCACATTTATATTAGCATCATCATTATTCATAAATACGAAAAAAGGTAGAGATCCCTTTCGCTCAAAATGCTTGAAGTCAATAAGCTTAATCCCATTGGGAGTATCAATTAGGTTATAACACATGCTGTTATAAAATGGTGTGAAGGCCAAAGATTCATATTGTTCTAACTCAGTAAATTGTTCTTGGGTTATATGCGTTAGAATATCCCCATCAATCAATTTGTGATATATAAATTTGTCATTACACTCGATATGCGGTAGTAACTTATTGCCCTTAACAACAAAGTCCAATATAGCATAAAAGTCATCTGTGTGTGCACTATTAAGCTCACAATAATTAGGAGTATCTTCCTTATCACTATATGTAAAGGCATTGGTATAAACCCCATGCAGGGATTCTTTATGTATGTATTTAATCCCATCATGTATAAAGAAATAAAAGAAGGCCTTTCGAGTAAAACCTTTTATAGGAGATCCAAAATCCTTAGCAGCTTTTCTGATTTGCTTTACCTTAAATTTAGTAAGATATAAATTCATCTTCCCTAACCAAATCTAACGTTGAACAGTGAATGCCACCTGCAAATATCTCCCCATGGTTAAGTGTAGTTTCAATTACATTAAACCCAGATGAGTCTAATAACTCTTTTACACCCACGGCTGAATTATTAACCATCACCGTATTTTCATCTAAGCTTAATACGTTAACATCCATTCCCCTCGACGAAGCTAATTGAATATCAATATTAGTCATGCCTGTAATATCCAACTGCTTGGTTAAATCCTTTGGATATAAGTAATCCCACCCCTTAAATTTTTCAGGCATTAAATCTCTTATATTTGGGTACAAAGGATTAACCATAAACACTCCGGGCTTAAGGCATATAATAACCCCATCAATATGATTATCCGCTATGTGTAATACGTGGAAATTAGTCTCAGGAAAGAATGATTTGATCCATTCAAACCCCGCCCATTGATTATATGAGTTAATATTAACTATAACATCTTCACCAATACGCAGAAATTGAGCACCATCAATAGCCATAACATATTTGTTACGATCAAAATTCTTATAATCCCGCGTATCTCCCCAATGATCTAAGTCTATTGTATCTTCCGTTAATTTAGTATGTGGACATCTAATCCATTGGCCACCCTTCCCTTTATCAAATGCATTATTATATACATCGTGTAATAGAGTATTTTCGAAGTAACGATTACGAACAAACGTTGGGGTTTCTATTATCTTATTCTGATACACTAAGGTTAAGTCACGAACATTAGAAGCACTTGATAATTCTGATGAGAAGTCTGGTGTCTTAAATGATGTTATTTTGTTTAAAGCATCAGGACGATGCACAGTTATACCTAAGCCTTCTATTTGTTTGGCCATCTCATCCAACTCTTCGTTACGTTGGTCTATAAGATCCATATTGACATGATAATCAAATTCACCTTCAGGTATACCCGAATCATATATCTTTTCATGTAAAGCCTCTCTGTAGAACTGACGAAAGGTTATATCGGATAGTCTTTTAGTTAAGCTAAGCTCTCTACCTACAACAACCTCTTTAAGCTTACCGAAGCTGGTATTAGAATTAATCATATAATATACTCAAGACCTTGATCCATACACATTTTCATAACATTTTTCTCACAAAATTTACACACATCATAATGTTGATTTAATATCTTATCGTAATCGCCGTCCCATGGCTTATCACCATTGGCTTCTAAGAATAAATAGCAGGGGTAAATATTACCATTGATATCAATCTGTTGGCTATTATGCTCAACACTTTTACAGTAAGACTTTTTAGATAATCCTATATTGGCTATCTTCTCTATGTTATAGTATTTATCAGCCTTAGCTTTAGTTGGTACTAGAAGCCCTAAGTTCTTAGTATTGACATAATTGCTATCATCCTTTGATAGGTAGGTTTCCGTCATGTATATATTAGAAAACACACTAACGAAATTAGTGAATTCATCTGAATCAAAGTTATCTGAGTTGTAATCAAACCTAATACATTGGGCGTAATCATTTTTATCTTCGGTACGGAATGCCGCAGCATTTTTAATAATCTTATCCAACCTAGTACCCTCTCTATAAATCTCATGCAATTCCTGTGTGGATCCACATATAGAAAAGAACACTCTATCATCACTATTCATTATCTGTGCTAACTCTGCCCACCAAAATTCGTTATTGGTATCACCATTTGTACATATCTCTATTTTAATATCTCTGCTTTTAATGTAAGTGACTAATTCAAAGAAATGTTTGTATAGCGTAGGCTCTGATATAGTACCAACAAGCCTAACCCATTCTAAATCAGGGAACGTTTCTAGTTGGGCAATAACATCTTTAATATCCCTTACTTTAGTTTCAGGATATCTCTTTTCAAACTCTTTATAATTTCTATAACATAATGGACATCTTGCATTACACAATGTGGTCAACTCAAGCTCTACATCTAATACTAACATATGAAGTCAACCCCCAATTTATCTATTAAATATCTACATTTAGATTCACACGCCCAACAATCTTTAAATTCAAAATCCAATATAGGCTTATAATCAAATGTATCACCCTTAAATGTGTGAAGTGGTTCGTACTCATAATGGACATAGCACGCGGCAATATTACCCGATTGATCTATATAAATCTTTTTATCAGTTAAAGACTTACAATGCATTTCATGAGGTTTCCCGTCACCAGGCTCAGGTCTATTTGCATACATCCATTTGATAGTTCTATCCCTAGTATCTTGTGGACTCACACCATCTTCTAATGGAACCACCTTATCATTTAATCTTCTAATGCCCTCGGTCTCCACAGTATAATGATGGCTAAAGGTATCATATAGTTTCTGCATACCCTCTGAATTTTCATCTTCAGCATTGTATTCAAACTTAATAAACTGAATATAATCATTGCCCTTTCCAACACTTCTATAATTCTCGGCATTACGCAATAGCTTTTCTAGCTTACTCCCCACTCTATATTTTGAATGTAGCTCTTGGGTTGATCCACAAATGGTGAAATGAACTTGATCAGTTTCGTCTAATACTTCAGCAACCTCTTTCCAGAATTTAGCCCCTCGCGTACTACCATTGGTGAATAGTTCAATATAGATATCCCTACTTTTGAGGTATTTTAAATACCCAATGAAGTCCTTATACATCGTTGGCTCAGACACTTGACCCGCAACGTATGCCCTTTTAAGATTAGGGAACGTATCTAACTGAGCTATTATTTCCTCAAGTGGCCTAGCATTCTTATAAACCATATGTTGGGCATGGGCATAATTCCTACTACATAATGGGCATGATAAATTGCAAACCCCACTTAAATCAAGCTCGAATTCCTCAAAGTAATCTCTACCTACTGTTTGTGGTAATCCTAATCCCATTAATCAACCCTCAACGCAATTTCAGAGTATTCTGATTCTGCTTCAGCCAGCTTATATATTTTATTCTTTCTTAGCAATTCACTATTCTTTACAGAGCATTCAAAGCAATGATCATCACCATACATACGGTGAAGGCCACATGGATTAACATCACCATTAGCACTTATCAAATTAAATTTATAACTCATTGCTGGACATTTAATATCACTAAAGTCATTTTTGTCGACCTCATCATATATCTTATGTAGGTTATTGGGTAGATGTATATCACCCCCAAGTCCAAAGTGTTCATCAACAGGTAGGGTATAAAAATATTCAGTCTCATATTTAGCAAACATATCTTTATTCTCATTAAAGTCGTCTTCGTTGTAATTGAAGATTATCCACGTTACAATTGCCTTCTTAGAATACGTGTGTATTATATCTAAATGTTTTAATACTTTACTTAGAGTACTTCCAACTCTATACTTAGAATGTAGCTCCTGTGTTGATCCACAAACTGTAAAGTATATGTGCCCTTTGGCCTGACTAAATATAACACCTAACCTTCTATAATACTTTTCGTTATATGTATCGCCATTAATAAACAAAGAAATCTCAATATCTCTTTTAATTAAATATTGAATTAATTTAATTAGGTCTGGGTATAGAGTAGGCTCAGAAGTAGGGCCAGCAATAGTTACATACTCTAGATTTTTATAAGTGTCAAGTTGTTGTATCCATTCCTTTAACGGACGATACTTCATGTCTATTATAGAAGATGGATCTGTTTGTCTTATACATAACGGGCACTTCAAATTACAAGTGCTTGTAAGCTCAATCTCTACTCTGGTTGTATTAGATATAGATGATGGAATCAAAGTCCTTCTCCGTAAATACCCTACGTATAGATTCTTTGCTCATTTGTTTATGATATTGTTTAAGCATTGAGTGTTTATTCTCAACGGATAACGTAGGCCCAAATACACCAATAGGATTAGTGGCAGCGACTAAATTAAATACAGTTTCAGGATATTTATTTAAGAAGGCTCCTAACCTATGGAAGTTGTTATCTGTCACTATTAATAAGTATTCGATGTCTAACCCAGCATCGAATATTACATCATCTTCGACATCAATGTCTTCAGAGCAATGATATAATATACAATCCATCTCATCACACAAGTCTCTGAATTTTCTGATGAAGGTCCCATTAGTATTAATAGAAGGCCTACAACCTTTCTTCTTTAACTCGTCTATAATAAACTCCAAATCCTTACGCTTCATTGCACCAGGTTCACCACCGGACAACGTTACATTGTAACCAGGTATCACCTTATCAAGCTTAGCTCTTACTTCATCCATGGTAATAACTGGCCTATTATGAGTATCTACACAACAATATTCACAATGCCAATTACATATCCATGTAATCACTAATTCTATTTCACGTTCCCTTGCTTCAATCGCCATTATATGCTTTAATCGAGTCAGGCTTTCGAACCATCTCAGCCATAAACTCCATCATAGTATCCTCATGCAGCCTATCTTTATGTTCTTTAATAAACTTGATGAATTTGGTATACATCTTGTTATTAGCATCTAGTATTATAGTGGGCACCACTCTAAACTTAATATGTGGATACCTATCCATGACGTTTAATATGTTGTCATCAAAGTCTTCTGAATTTACCACTATAATGTAATCTACTGATAGATTAGGAAATTGTATATCATCTGATAGATATTCTAAACAATGATAAACTATACGATCTACCTTATCCACCAACTCTGGATGTTTCTTTATGAATAGCCCATTAGTGAATAAATCTATAGTGCATTGTTTGGATCTTAGCTTGATTATAACCTCTTGCAATTTACTCTTAGTTAATAATCCAGGCTCTCCTCCAGTAATCGACACGTTACTGTTTGGCGGGATGCTGTCAACTGTCATTATCAGTTCACTGAAAATTACATCCGGCTGATCATGGGTAAATGCACAGCAATAGTCACAATCCCAATCACATTTGTATGTTACTGGCAATTCTACATCTATCTCTATATCCATGTCATCCTTTCTCCTTCTTCTGGAAATACCTCTTGATCATGCTCTATACCATCACACACAAAGTACCATTTGCATGTTAAACATTCTTTCTTTTTAATATATGTATTTATTCTATTACGCTTAGCCGCATCAAATAATGCCTTTACTCTGTCCTCCTTATACTCTTCTGGATTAATAGTATGATCGTATACTGCAATGTTCCAGTCTTTAACATCATATATGTGTTGGAAGTATCCGACAACGTGCTTCTCATATCCCTTCATAAAACAGAATGGAATGTATCGAACATTAATCTCTTCAATGTTTAATGTATCAATTGCTTTATGTATATACGGAGATACTTCTTTATAGTTCAATGCACTCTGTTGTTTAGCATCGTCCCAATAGTTTAAGGGGAGAAAGTTTACTTGTAATGGTTTAAGTTCATTCATCAATTCAACGAACTGGTCTAAGTGTTTATAATTTAATTCCGTTATTGTACAATTAACTCGGACAACCATATCAAGCTCTTGTGCATTCTTAATAGCTTTAATGATATTCTTATATGCGTGGACTCTTCCTACCAATTCGTTATGAGAGTCGTTGTCATAACCATGCACCGAGAATAGAATCTCTCTTAATCCATGGTTATAGCTCTTCTGAATGAATTCCTTCTTAGCGAACTTAAATCCATTACTTAAACATGATACGTACAATCCTTTATCAGTACAATAGTCTAATATATCAAACCATTCTTTATGAATGGATGATTCACCACCACTAAGATCCACTTCAGTTATACCACATTCAACTAAGTAATCGATTCGTCCTTTGATTACATCTAAATTTGTTACTACATCTAATTGAGTCTTATAATAACAGAAGTCACATTTATAGTTGCAATGAGTACCAGTGTCCAACTTAGCCCTATTATTAATAGGCGCATCTCTAGGTATTAATTTGAAAGTACTTGCTTGATTATACATATTATTTCATCATCTTCTTTTAAATACAGCGAATCAAAATCGTTATCAATATCCCACTTTCTCCAGTACAACCCTTTATCTTCTTCCCAATAATCTATATTATGGTATACAACTTCTTTGTCGTGGTACTTACACTCTACAATAAATCGTGGTGAACAATCCCAGTGCCGTGGTACTTCTGTATATATGAATGTATGAAATTCTTCGAATATGTTCCTTAACGGGGGTTCAACACATTCGAATCCTTCATACTCTTTATTAGATATAACTAATGTGTTACTTGGCAATCCCGTTAAGTCTGCTTCCCTACAATTAGTAGTTGCATATACCATTGGTCTATCTTTATGTACTACAATGGGTTTTAATCTATCTAGTAATATTCTCTTCTTATAGTTAATACCATTCTTCTTAACCGGATCATAAGCTCTGTTATCTTGTAAGATGTATACGTTATCTTTATCGTTGTCTTTAACTTCTTTATTACCACATGCAAAGTAAAATATATTCTTAAATAATAGAATCTTATCTTTATTGTTAACCACCCCACCATCAGTGAATAATATATTAGTCCCTTTTAATAGTGATGGCTTATCACAATATGTTATCGCTTTATGTATGCCATCAATCTCCTCTTCGGTGAAATCATACTTAGATAAATCAAGCTCAAATCGTTCAGCAAATAGTATACCTACGTTGAAATGGCTTTTCAAAATCATATAATAATCAATAACCTCATAAACATGCCCACATATTCCGTGATCGTTGCTGCTCCATGTATATGACAACCACAAATCTACCTTTGGATTAAGTTGCAATAGCTTTGACAATTTCATCATCCTTAGTTAAAGTGTAGTTTCCTAAACCATTTTTCATTATATCGTTATACCGCAATGTAATAGAATCTATTAAATCTGGGCACTCATCAACTATCTCAATATGTTTGTTATAGTAAAAAGCTTCTGGTATGATTCTATTATTGGTGTCTATAGATGTGTGAATGTATGTCAGTGTATCTATTAATTCGAATATATTACCAACCCCACCATCATGTTTCTTATACAGATCACCCTTATACTCTTTGGGTATATGTGGACCAGACACAAAAGTGCCAATGCCATCATATACTAATGGCTTGAATATATCAAAATTTAGTTTAAGATAGTTAAAGACATCAAAGTCTTGGTAGTCATATGATCCATAATACGTCACGGTTCTATCGTTCTTGTATCTAAACATTTCATGGGGTTCGTTTGAGAATACGTGAATATCACCTGTAAGAAATTCCTTTAAACCATAAAATGATTTAATATCAAGGCATATTGTTTGATCTAGTTTGAGTTGGTATAGCTTAGTAAGCGTAATGGGTACTACTGTATTTAAATCAGCGTTGTACTTCTCCATGAAGATCCGCTTAACTAGCGATAGATCCTCATTGGGCACTCCAACAATATACAGCTTGGTTTTTAGGAAATTAGCATAATCAAAGCAATAAAATAAAGATCCATTTAATTTATTGTGGACCTGCCATTTATAGACAACGCCAATCAATACGTCTTATAGAAGTCTTCCAAGAATTTATTTTGAATACCTTCTATATCCTCAAGTGGTGCATTATTTATTTCAGTTACGTACTTCGAGAACTTGCGTTCTAGTTGAGCCACGCGTTCAATCTCATCTTTATAGTTTAAGTAATCTTCTAATTTATTAATGAGAGCTTCATCACCTGTCTCTAAAATAGCTAAGTATTTCTCTTCTCTATTGTCGTTGGTAATAGCATATCCTGCGTTAACCAAATCATTGTTAAGTACAATGAACCCGTACATAGTTAAACCGGCAATAGAAGCTAATGTTGGATTTGCTAGCATTCTTACTTTAGCCAAGGCCGCATTACGATGATTTGCGATATCATCTTCTTCACCGATAGTAATATACCGTACTTCACCAGGCATAACCTCATCGGTCATCATTTCCTTAGTGATTTGTACTATCTTATTTTCACTTAATCCAGCTTTGATCTGTTTATAAGCTATATAAGATAACTTGAGCATCGTCTCATTTCGATTTGCTAAGTTGTCTAATGTATTCTTTGTAACATTGGTCACTTCCCAATGAGTACCTTTATCAATCACTAATGCTAATTCATATATCATAATATAATCCTTCTTTTAAAATTTAGGTAGCATTGAATAGTCTACCATATAATAACCCTTTCTATCTTGGTGTACTGCATCTTTCCATTTGCTTTTAAGAATCTCTTGTGCCATAACACCGGTTTTAATAGTATCATCCCATAAGTATTTAAAGTTGTATATGTTAAGACCATTTCTTTCTTCAATAAATTCGATATCTCTTTTCAATCTTTCATCTGAATAGTTACATGCACAATCATTATGGCAAGCACAAACATTATTACATGCACAATCCGAGTTACAGATACAGTTTTGTCTAATTACATTATATCGATCTCTGATAATATCCCAATGACTATCTTCAATAAGATCACCATTAAGATCTCCAAATGTTCCACCGCCGTTCATATCATTAACCATTTGTACTAAGTCTTCTGCGTGATTATCAATGATTGATGAGCCACTTGATATTGAGCTTGGCGATCTTAATGTATAATTGTAATTTGAGTGTGAGTTCCATCGAGACATTTCATCTCTAATTCTAGTTCTAACGTTCTCTATATCCGATGCTCTAATGACATGACCAGGCACACCGTAATCTCCACTTAACGATAGCGTTCGGTTTGTAGAACATGATGACCTATGATTAGAACACGTGCTTGTGCCGGTGCTGTGATTTGAACAATGACTTCCTGAACAGGCCATACTAATTCCTCTTGTTTATATAATACTGAACAGATCTATCAATCTCACCAAATGCTTTAAAGAATCCACACATGTTGTTGACCCAACGATCAGTCCACTTATCGTTAAAATTATCTTTCTTCGAGTTATCTAGAGAAATTACCGGACATATCATACATGTAGTTGCTACACAACCATTACATATATCTGATACCTCTTGGATTGGTTCTCTTAAAGAATCACTCATTTTTATAATATTATTTATAAAACTATCATCGTCTATATGTCCACCTTTCATCTCATCTTTGTTAGGAGAATATAATGACCCGTGACATGCATAAGAATTACCATCAATGTCTATAGCGTGCATGTTTACACCAGATGAGCAATGGGTCTTTGCATCGTTCTCCGTAAACCAAGTACATAAGAAGTGACCGTGTTCTTTATGGAATTCAATCTCTTCTTTAGCAATCTTCATCATACCATGCTTAAAGCTATCTATTAGATCTGGCAATCCATTAATATCAATATCCGATACATAGTCAATGGTCGGGGCGTATGCTACACGAACATTAGGCAATTCTTTATATAACCTTTCATGGTCTTTCCAAGATGAATATAAAGATCCCATTGCTGTTAATGGCATAGTAGCTTTCATCGATGTTGATATACCTCGATCGCTTAAGTATTTAATATTCTCTACAACTTTATCAGAGGTTGTTTTACCGGTTTTAAGTACACGGAATACATCATTAATATCTTTGCCGTCGTACGACACTTGAATATGCAAGTTAGATGTATCGACATTATCAATAATCTTATTTAATCTATTACGATCATAAGCATTAGTGTATATATGGTAACTTACCTTTGGATTATCTTGATATGCTTGGATAATCTCTGTAACAAGTTTAAAGTTTAATGTAGGTTCACCACCCCAAAATGATAAGTTAAGCTCGTCATATTTGTCATTAAACCATTCGGAATCAAGCAACTCTTGAATCCTTAATTTTAGTACATCAACCTTTTCATCTAACTTTTGTTTATCGGTCTTTAATCCTTCGAAGCAATACGTGCAATCAAGGTTACATAAAGCTGTAGTTGTTATCTCAAGTGTAAACTGGTTTTTAATTGCCATAATTTATAATCTCATCCATAATATTATTCATCTTCTCTTCAGTAATCTTCTCTGGTTCAGGTACAATAACATCTAATAGCTTATCGGCTAAAGACATTAAAGAAATGCTTTCATCTTTGAATCCTGTGTCTGATAGGTACTTTGCGGCTTCAATCAAATGCGTGCTTGCCTTATACATCGATTGATTTATATTTTCAATACTATTCATTATTCAACTCTTCCATTATAATTCTTTTAAAGTCTTTGTTGTCTCGTAAGTCTTTTACGAGAATCGCTATTGCTTTATATATATATTTATATATGGTACATATGTCGACTATTGGACCTTCATTCTTTATCTGCTCATATAAACAACCCTTCTTGCAATAGTTCTTTACAGAGCATGTGTTACACGCACTCGTGTGTACATATGATGTTATATTGTTAGTGGCAACCAAGTCATCTTTAAATCTATTACAAGGGACAACCTTATCTTCAGAGAATGAGAACAGATCTACGCCTGCACCGCATGATTCAACTACATACTTCTTACTTTCATATAATAAGAAATGTCTAAGATAGAATAGAATTAGGAATGGCATTGGTTCACTTGGATTTTCTCTGTACCAGTCGAATAACTCTTGTATTCCTTTATTCAAAGCAGTTACAGATTCTATGTCCCATATACCTCTATCCCTAACGAGGGTCATGTCTGGCACGATACCAAATTCATTTAGAATAAACAGATGATTTTCTAATAAATTATAGTTGCCTGTGCTAATCATTGTATGGCACTTCATGCCTTTAAACAGGTCTTTCTTTTCTAAGTAATGCTGTAAGGTTCCTTTACCGGTTAACTGCTTCCTATTGAGGTCCTGCCATAGCCCGTCAAAGCTTAATGACAACTCTACATTATTATCAAGAAGATACTGCTTGGATTTTTTAGTCATCTTTAAACCGTTGGTCGGCATAAAGTATTTGATATTATCATCATTGATATGATTAATAATATATTTGACTTTGTCTAATTGGAGAAGAGGCTCACCCCCAAAGAAGTCTACTTTAATGATCTCTTCAGGATATGTTTCTCTTAATAACTCAAACTCTTTTAAGAATAAATCAACATCGATCGACTTATTAGATGTCTTCTCCATATCACAATATGAGCAGTCTAAGTTACATAATTCAGATAGGACGACTAATAAAGTTTTCATTTAATTCAAGCGTTGTCTTTAATAATTTAATATCATATTCATTTGCTAAGGCTTTAGTATCCTTTGGAAAACATGCACCGCCAAAGCCACGTTTGCCATCCGGTCCTGGAACATCAAAGTGATGTGTTCCCATCCAAGGGTGTTGCTTTAATATCCCTGTTACTTCTTTCCAATTGTCCTTACCTACAACATCATACATCTCATTCATAAAGGTTACCTTCATTGCATAAAACGTATTCATCATATATTTAATATAACTTGCATTTTCAATAGAGGTAAGGAATACTTTATCAGTTTTTACAATAGAGTACTTAGTATATATATCTAATAATTCTTGTGCTTTATCTCCGCCAATAATTAACATTGGAGGATTAATGAAGTCTTCGAGATTGGTTCGTTCCGTTAAGAACTCTGGATTATATAATACATCGTATGGTATTAAGTGATGGGGAAGGATAGTTGATTTAACAACCACTAACCCGTTATAATCAGAGTCACCAATAACATGCAATACATCTTTTAGTATTGAGTAGTTTGAGTTATCATCTGGTGTTGGTACCGCTACAAAGATAGCAGATGGATTTGCATTGCAAACGTCTGCGATAGATGTGCCGTTATAAGCTGGATCGCTTATAATGTGAGTTGTATTAGGGAAGCCGTGTTCAACAGCTTTCCCTACCATTCCGTAACCAATAATTCCTATCATAATATATCTCTTGTTTTAGACATATCAGCACACGTATACTTTTGATAGTTCTGTTTAATATTTAATGGCATTGGTATATAGTTCAATTCAGTTCCTGGGTATTCTTTTTGAATCTCCTTTGCCACATCCAAGAATGATTTAGCAACTCCCGTACCCATATTGAATACCCCTGAAATATTCTTATCTAAAAATTGCATATGCATATCAATTACATCCGAGACAGGAATGAAATCTCTTAAGAATTTACTACTACCTTTAAATAAAGTAATTGTCTTTGACCCCTTAGCCTCCTCAGAGAACTTATGATATGGACTAGCCATATTACCCTTATGATCTTCATGCGGGCCATATACATTAAAGTACCTAAATCCCTGGACAATGATATCGCTTGGATTCTGTTCAATGTATCTTTCCATCAAGTACTTACTCCATGAATACGGAGAACCTGGGTTAGGTGTATTAGCTTCTACAAATGAATCTGTTGTTCCATATACAGAAGCAGATGAAGCCCATTGCAAGTTAACGTTATGCTTAACACATTCATCATATAACTTTAAACTGAATTCATAGTTATTAACCATAACCTCTTCAATGCCACCAGTGGTCGCAGACACCGCACCCAAGTGTATAACCCAATCTAAACCTCTTATATTAGGGAACTCGTCGTCGATCTCGTGAAATGATAAAACGTGCTTACCACTCAATGCCTTAACTATATTCTGTCCAATGAAACCTTTATAACCTGTAATTAATATCTTCATTCGAATATCCACTCCGCTTTATCATCAACCCAAACATCATAGCTCGGCTTAATGTTCATAATCAATTCATCATACTTACAACCCCAATCTTTCAGTTGTTTCTTAGTAATCTCTGTGCAGTCAACTCCACTTCCCATACCTCTGGCCGTCATATAAACAATGGTATTACCTTTATCAAATAGCATATTAACCTTATGGATTCTGTCCATGTATGGTTTAGCTAAATGATACTCAGCACTTGACTTTTGCTGTGTACATATAGTGCCATCAATATCTACAATATATTTCATGCTTGACTGTCTCCTGGCATAACCCTATAGTTATCTTCAATTGAATCTGGTGTAGAAACTTCCATAATAGATCCCTTTCCAATACAAATTAATCTGTGTGGTAACAGCGGCGGATTATGCCACACATCACCTTCAGCTAAGTTTTCAGTATATATCTTTGCATCATTAGTGTCGATCCACTCAACTTCAAATTTACCCGACATGATATACCACGTCTCTTCTTTTTCTCTATGAAAATGCATAGAGAATCTAGCACCTGTATTAAAGTTTAATAGCTTACCACAATATTTGTCATTAGTAACCCAGATATTTTCTGAACCCCAGCCTTTATCAATTAATCCTTTAAGCTTCATATATCTCCTCCAGCGACGGGGCATACACACCTAATTCTTTAACAGTTATCGAAGACGCCTTTATAGCATGTTCGATGGCTAAACCCATATCATTAGTAATACCATATACAACGGCTAACGTAGATATAAATGTATCACCAGCACCCGTAACATCATTAACTGGAATAGAAGGTACATTATATTCTATATTATTGTATATTACACCCTTCGAAGACCTAGTTATAATGATATTATCGGTCTTTTCCTTCAACGATTCATATTCTAGCTCATTAATCTTAATAAATGCTTTAGAATAGTTAGTAACGTCAGTCTTCTTGGTATCTAAAAACACTGGACATGTTGCAGTGTCTAGAATGCACATAATTGTATCGTTACTAATATACCCCTTCTCATAATCAGAGATGATGATCACGTCATAATCTAAATTATCAATTGATATGATAGGCTCGGCAATAACATCATGATCCATTCTAAGAATCTGCTGGCCAGACGCAGCATCAATCAATCGAGTTTTAATCGATTTTTCTTTAGGAAGGATTGATGTTACGTTGACTCCAAGTCTCTCAAGATTGGTTTTAACGTTAGAAGCCATACCGAATTTCTCAACAGAATCTGTTGGTTTAAATATGGGAACGGGTGCTTCAGGACTTATGCGATTAACATTACCAAATTGGTATATGTCTATGCAGCTATCACCTATCAGTAAAACGTTTAATTGTTCTACTTGTTGACTCGTTATTTGTTCTATCATAATATATAATCTCTTTAGCAAATTGAGAACCTACTATAGGTTTCCCTTTCCAATCGGAACCAACTATCATTATGTCTGGTTGGTATTCCTTAATTATATTTATAAGGTCTAAATCTGAGTCAAATATGGCAACTTGATCGACCGGCTTTAATTCAGACATTAACGATGATCTGTTTATCTCATCGTTGAATGGCCTTAACGGACCTTTCTTTTCAGTGATACGACGATCAGAATCTACAGCAACTAGTAGATGATCACCTAAAGACTTAGCATATCTAAGTAACTCTAAGTGACCAACATGTAGTATATCAAAAGAACCGTTAACGAATACTTTAAGCTCTGTCATTGTGAGGAATGTGAACCATCATCTCTAACTTGGGAAAGTACATGTAGTCAATCCCCGAGTTATATAAGGTTCTCATTGCATCATCAATAGTTTCCACTAAAGGTTCACCGCCAAGGTTAAACGAGGTATTGAATAAAGCAGGTACACCTGTTTGAGATTTAAACTCATTGATTAGGTTATACCAGTGTTCATTCTGTTCCTTAGTCACAGTTTGAATACGACATGTACCATCAACATGAATAACAGCTGGGATCTTTTCAGCAACACCTGGCATACAATTAACTGCATACATCATTGAAGGTGAATCTTCCATGCCTCTTAAATCAAACCATTCATGAACATCTTCTTGTAATACGGAAGCAGCAAAAGGTCTAAAGTACTCACGCTTCTTGATTAGATTAACGAAGTCTTTACCATCTTTCATAGTAGCATCAAACATAAGAGATCTATTACCTAAAGCCCTTGGGCCATTCTCACATCGTTCTTGATATAAAGCAACGATATTCTTATCTCTAATCATATCAATAACATCTTTATATGATACATTCTTAGTGATAGTGCCATCGTACTTATCAAGCAATGAAGTAACAGCGTCTTCGTTGATATCTTGAATAGGGCCTAAGTATAAACCTTCGTCTTTCGGTCTGACTGCTTTACCTGGGTTCTTATCATGGTAATGGCCTAGTGCCGCACCAATCGCTGTACCTGCATCGTTAGAGATTGGCTCCACGTATAAGTTGATCCCACGTTTGTTTAGTTCAGTGAGGTAATAATAATTGGCAACACAGTTTAATCCATATCCACCAGATAATACTACGTTCTTAGAACCTGACATCTCAGAAGCCTTAATGATTAATTGTAATACTGCCTTTTGAGTATCAACCTGAACTCTATATGCTAAATCACGACGATTATCTAACAGCGTTAAATCACTATCTTCATTTTCACCATGCTCATCTAAATACGGGAAGTCTAATGTATTAACTTTAGCACCTGATGGGATAGTTGGTATAATCATTGACCGATCAATAAACCCGTTTTTCACTAGTGATTGTAACCCATCTTTACGTTTACCGTATGGAAATAAGCCCATAGTCTTACCAGCTTCAATAGCCGCCCAACCGCAATATTCAGTCACGGCTTCATACGCTTTAACTAAGCCCGGCTTTTCTGAAATGACAAACTTGCAATCACCATCCACAAACCTTCTTGTTTCTAATGGCCCATTAGTACCAAAGTTCTTATATAGTGGGTTAACGCCTTTAACATAATCACATTTGAAAATAGACTCAAATTCCCATATACCAGCATTAACCCCTTCAATAAATAATTCAGATCCTGCGCCGTCAACTACTAAAGCTGCGGCCTCATCAAAGCCCGATCTATAGAATGCCGCATTGGCATGTTGCATGTGATGTTGTTCGTCTACCATAGCTACTTGAGATGTATCTTCTATTAGCCCTATCTTTCTGGCAAGTCCTATATACACATCTTCACCGGTATAATCTAGCTTAGCTTTACTGGGTTGCGTGTGTGATATAATCATCATATCAATTTTATCAGTATAATCTAGTACCTTTATTATAGATGCTAGCGGTGCACCGTCATATTTCATCCGAGTTAATCTTTCTTCCTCAATAGCAAACACAATCTCACCGTCTTTCAACAAACATGCACCCGCATTATGCCCTCGCGCAATCCCTAAAATATATCCAGTTTTCTTATGATTCACAAGAACCCCCCGAACAACATGAAGATTCGCTAGCATTTGGTTGGATATATTTAGCCACCGCACCTTTCACTATACCCGTTACTTTATATACAGCATTGACGAATTCCTTTTCTTGCTCCGATGTCATCTGCATCAATCGTTCGTTGTTGCGGTCGATGGCATCATCTTTAGTAATTCTAATAGGAGAATATCTACGCTTATCTTTACCATAATCAAACACTTTAAAATGTTCTGCATTGGGGTAACTAACGTTTATAGGTGATGTTCCGCCAGTCCCTACAACAGCTGGGATATCTAAAGCATACGCGGCATGTTGTCCGAGTGAATCACAACCTATGAAACCATCAGCAGAATTAATAATACCAAACCATTGACGAATTCCCAATTTACCCGGGAATGATACGCCCATTTCATTAGCATATTCAAGTGGTATTTCACCCATATAAAATAGAGCAAAGTCTTCATGTAGATGTTCTAAGATGTTCTGGAGGTTGTTATATTTAAACGATCTGCCTGAATTGTCCCAATAAAATCCACCCTCTTTCTTGGCCGATTGACCGAACGGCTGTAAT
>Ga0257127_1001151_pt1 | contig 19624 bp, 17 predicted proteins | sample SI060_135mmetaG_FD_190152 | JGI IMG/M metagenome (GOLD analysis project Ga0257127, IMG submission 190152) | Marine microbial communities from Saanich Inlet, British Columbia, Canada - SI060_135m | ecosystem: Environmental > Aquatic > Marine > Inlet | place: Canada: British Columbia | collected... | reverse complement strand
TCTTAAAATCAGCAGGTTGGCTCTTCCTTCGGTAATAAACGAAAACACGAAGATGCTCCTGGTGGGAGCCACCATCAGCAACCACCTGGTATTTACCTTGGCCTTTCTGGAAGAAGCCAACAATCCAGCACTGCCTGAAACCAAGCGCAGAATTCAAGTCAGAAACAGGGCACTCGAGCTACTTGGCTTTCCTGAGGCCGTGAGCCCGGATCCTTTTCATTAACAATTTATATCACGCTAAAACAACGTACCTATGTTTGGATACAACCGCTGGAAACAGCAAGCCAATAATCGCTTGAGTGAACAAAGTAAGGTGGCAGAGACTGCCATGGGACCTGTTCAGTATGCCACAGGCGGAAAAGGTGGACCAGCGATTATACTTAATTCAGGTATTCCCGGCGGTTTCGATCAGGGGATGCTGATGGCTTTCGACATGCTCGATTTGCCTTATACCTTTATCGGCTGGTCGCGTCCCGGATACATGAGCACACCTGCTGAGACTGGAAATACGCTGGAAGACTACATCGAACTCCAGGCATCCCTCATGGATGCCCTCGGTATACAAAGTGCAGCCATTTATGGAGCTTCGGGTGGTGGACCGGTAACCTATGGTTTTGCGGCAAAATATCCTCACCGGGTTTGGGCCGTGCTGGGCGAATGTGCCGTGAGCAAAAATTATAACTTGTATGCCAACGCTGTTAGTCGCCTGTTTGCTGATATTTTTCTGAGTAATTACGGCAGCTACTGGCTTACCAATATGGCCAAAAAAAATCCCGAGGCAGCCATACGCACTGTGGTTTCGGGTGGTTCAAAACTTAAAGGAAGGGCCTTAGAAGAAGAATTGGCCTTGCTTTATAAAGATCCGGTGATGGTGGAGATTACGCGTGAACTCATCAGCTCGATGTCGCCTATGAATAATCGAAAGCAAGGGATGAGCCAGGATGTAAAAATTTGTCAGAAAATTCACTCGCTGGATTTGGAAGGCATACATGCACCTACCTTGATCATTCATGGTAAAATGGATCACGATGTAGATTTTTCACATGCAGAAAATGCCCATAACCGCATTAAAGGTTCTGAACTGATGGTTATACCAACTGCAGGTCATGTAATCCCACTTTCATCTGGATATAAGGTATATGTGGAAAGAAAGCATGCCTTTTTTGAGAAATACAAACCCTAATAATAATAGTCTTGCATTTTTTATAGTGTCAACTATACCGATATGGCAGGCAATGATATTTACTGAGCAAAAAAAATAAAAACAATTATTCAAACATATAGCTAATAATCAATCCATTCTAGTTACGAAAAAAGTCAATTATTCGTCATTATTGCCCTCGCGGCTATAGTGGTTACGTCATGTAAATGCGATGATGAGCCTTTCCCTGAGGTGCTCACTCCATATAAGACGGTACTGGAGCGAACAGTTATGATTGATGTGGTTAACATGGGTTCCGCGCTCAACTGCGTTTACCTCGATTTAATACCCGATAGCCTTGGTCGGGCAAATTATGCCGATGCTATGCTCCGGAACACCCGCTTTTTCTCAGACAATCAGGGCTACTTTTATGTAGAGAGCCTCTCCGGATACTGTATTATCGATGCTGCGGTTCCTTCCATTGAGGGAGTGTATCACCCTGATGTGGCTTATATACAAGAAATGATAGAAGTTGTTAAATACAGAGGATATGGCTGGGTAAACTACGATTTTACCAATCCACTCTCGCAAATTTTAGAGAAAAAATCGGGATGGGTCAGAACACTTCCTTCTGCCCAGTGGTATATAGGCTCAGGATATTATGCCAGCGAATTGACAGGAAAACCGGGCATGACAGAAACTGCCCGTCAAGATTTTGAATACCAAACGGTTGTACACACCATGGCTCAGGGTATGTCGGGTGTTGCGGCAACCTATGCGGCAGATACGGGATTTGTTTTCAACGCTTATCGCCAAATGGTGCACCACAATATTTTTAACTCCCATGGGTCGGGCTATTTCTTTGTTTATAACCTGCAAGGGGTTGTTATCGCCCATGGAGCCACCCCATCACTTGAAGGTAAAAACCTCATCGACTACAGGGATGTTAAAGGAAACTTCGTAATACAAAAGCTCATCGATAAAGTAATCACTGACGGAGCCGGATTCGTGGACTACTATTGGCTCGATCCTGCCGACCAGCAAATAGAGAACAAACGTGCTTATGTGGAAAAAATAGAAGGAACCGACTGGTTTGTAGGCAGCGGATTTTATCATATTGTGCAATAATAGTTGATTACGTGATCCATAAAGCTTGACAGGATTTAAAACCCAGTCAGGGTTAAAAATATCTTCGGGTTGAAAATAGCACTCACATTGTTAACGGCAATTTTTCAGTCTGCTGACTTTTAAATTTTAGTAGCAAATATTTTTGATAGGTAGTAATACCTACCTTGGGCAGAACCATTAAATGTATTGACCTCTCCATTGCCTGCCAAAATAATGACCCCTCCTCCATGGTTTGTGTAGACCCTACCTGTATCATATCTCAGGAGTGTTCCGTTAGGTATGTAATTATTTGCTGCTGTACACTTGCTGATTCCGGATGAATCCAGGAACAAAAATGCGATCCTTTATTTACCCAGAGGGATTGTGACTTTTGGATGTTATCCCTGGCTTTAACGGCTTGATAAAACAACAGGTTGTCGTGGGTGCCATGTACTACCAACGATGGGCATTGAACTTTTTCAAAGGAGGTGTCTGCCATCTTGGTGAACTGTTTGATGTCGTTCATAACTCCGGCTTTACGTTGACCAAAATTTCCCATCGACCTCACGATCCTCATCATTTTGCCCAACTGCATCGGGTCGTTAAGCGCTATATTCACTTGTTCGGCAATTTCCTCTTTGGTCAGGAATGAGTTATCCTTGATCAGTTCGCGGAGAACCATTTTTGGATATTTTCGGGCCATATACCCCATTATTATCTGACCTAATGAACTGAAATACAATGTATTGGAAAGGTAATTAAAATCAGCAGGCATGGCCGTTTTTAGGGCAATGCTGTCGATGGCCACTAGAGTCTTGATTCGATCTGGATGACGTATGGCCAATTGATAGGCCGGAGGTCCACCACCTGAAATTGACACCAGCGAAACCTGATCAATTTTTAATTTGTCCAGAAGAAGTGCCATGGTATCTGCCGCATCGGGATAGGACTCCCCTGCCATAAGGTGTGCCCAGATATCCAGGCCTACTGGGGGCAAGTAAACGGAAACCAGCATCGGCAATCCAATCGAAACCCATAATCCCCTGATCAAAACCACCTGGCATTCCATGCATGCACATCACCACCTTACCCTCGCCCAGGGTAGCATATTCTATTTGACCCCTGTTGGTATGCACGGTCTTTCTCAAGTCATAAACTTCATCCTGCCAGGTTAGTTCATTCTTAAACCATTTTTTTCTGTCTTTTCTAGCATTCATCGCCATGGTAAACAAAGTATTCTTAATGATCGTATTAATACTACAAAACTAAGCAACGAGTGCTTAAATTGTTGGTGAATCTGATTATTTGTGACGAAATGAATAAAAAATGTGATGAAAATACAGAAGGAATTAGACTCATTTTTTTCATGACATTATAATAGAGGAAGAGAACATGACATAACACAGTACTTGGAGTTTGCAACAACGCCTTCATATAAAATCAATTTCAGTTAATGATTCTGTTTCGGCATAATTCCTTGCTCTGCTGGATAAGTAATACTCTGCAATGGTAACAATACCATCGCCGACAGGATCTGAGATCATTTTTGCCTTTATAGGCTATAAATGGTGGAATGCATAATACGACATGACCCCAAGCAGGGTAAAACAATAGTTATACCTTTGCCCTGTTCATCCATTTGCATCGAAACAACCAAAGTGGACAAAAAAATGATCTATGATCACCATGTTACACGTAAATAACCAAAAAATATGAAATCATTAAAACTGCTGAGCATGGCAGGCCTGCTGCTTATTTCCGGCTATTCGTTCGCGCAAGCTTTTAACATAGGCCATACTACCATGACATACTACGACAGTAGCAGAAACAGAAATATCGAGACAGAAATATATTACCCGGCAGATACCCCGGGAGACAATGTGCCCATCGCCGCAGGAAGTTTTCCGGTAATTGTGTTTGGTCACGGATTTGTCATGAATTGGGAATCGTATCAGAATTTTTGGATCGAATTGATTCCGCAGGCTTACGTGATTTGTTTTCCTGTTACCGAAATGAGCATAAACCCCAACCATGAAAATTTTGGCCTTGACCTTCGGTTTGTCGCTTCACAAATGCAGGAAGAAAACCTGAACAGCTCCTCCACATTTTATTCATCCCTTACCAATAAAACGGCCATAATGGGTCATTCCATGGGCGGAGGTGCCGCTTTTCTGGCCGTTGAAAACGATACAACCTTGTCAACGCTGATCAGTTTTGCAGCCGCCGAAACCACCACTTCAGCCATTGCCGCGGCAACACATGTTACGATTCCGGCATTGGTGTTTGCCGGCGAAGAGGATTGCATTGCTCCCCCAGGCGAAAATCAGGTACCCATTTATACTGCACTGGCTTCAGATTGCAAAACCTACCTCAGTATTAACAAGGGAGTCCACTGTTATTTCGCAGATTACAACTTTAACTGCTCCTTGGGGGAGTCGTTTTGCAACCCCAATCCAAATATCGCACGTGTAACACAACAAGCAGTAACATTAGATTTTCTGAACTTATGGCTTGACTACAGGTTAAAGGATAACCAAAATGCTTCGACTGTTTTTAACGACTCCATGCAAAATTCAACCCGCATCAGTTTCATGCAGGACTGCACAACAACGGGAATAACCCATTTTAATTCCGAAAATAAATTGCGCATCTTCCCCAATCCTGCCAACAATCAATTGGAGGTGGAGATACCAAACGAAGCGTTATACGGTCGACTGCTTGTTTATAACCTGACCGGTAAAAAAGTTTATCAGGGAATTGTAAGACAGTCTGTTGTTCAAATCGATGTATCCCATCTTCCCGATGGACTTTATTTGGTGACCTATGCTAAAAATTCACTAACAGCATCAGGTAAGTTTACCAAAGCCGCTAACCACTAACGGTTGCATTGGTCGAAGATTCGATGATTGGAGTGCTACCTCTAGTCACCATATCATTCACAAGGCTGGCTGGATTGAGCTAACGATGAAGGTGTCGACAACCGTTCACTCTTTACTGATCTTTGTTCATTTTTCTGTGATTTCTGGTTGCATTTTATGCTAAATCCAAATTTTCGTCCCTAAAAATCCCGTATATATCTTATATACAGGCTTCTAGCAACAACCACCGATCACACATTGCAATTATTGCGCATGCATACGACCATTCGTCACATTTCTGCCTCTATTAGTCACAAACAGGGCAAAAAATTTGTTGTAGGCAAGCGTACGTTTTATGTTTGCAAAATAAATTTTAAAATATTTTCAAATGAAAAAAATTACACTTGTAATGTTAGGACTTAGCCTGATGATTGTTTCACAGGCACAGACCATGTTCGACAAGGGCGTAAGCGGATTGTCGGTTTTTGTTGGATCACAGGAAAGCTACTGGGAAGATGGCTTTTACGGCGGATTGCAATACACTTATAAAGGAGCCTTTGATTTATATGGCTTTTATGGTAATTACCAATACAACAAGTCGCACTTGGAGGATATGGGAGTGACACTGGACACCTCCCCAAAAGAAGGCGTTTTTATACTAGGAGCAGAATACTGGGTACTGCGCACCGATCCGGGCAACGACCGGGGGGTAAATGTTGGAATCTGGACAGAATACGAAATGGAGAGTTATACCGACTCCGAATATACTTACAAAGAAAGTCTCTATGAAGATGTTTCAGGAAGTGCATTTGCCATTGGCTTAGACTTTAGTGTTGACTTTACCATTAAAAAAGGCTGGCGACTGCAACCCTACACTTGGATAGGCAAGGTATGGGCAGCTGAGGAATATAAACAAAACGGGACAGATTATAAGGATAACGTTTCAGGTACCTGTGCCGGGTTGGGTGTAGTACTACAAAAAATGCTAAAAAATGGCAGCTCGGTATGGCTGAGTACCGAATGGGACATGGATGACCTGGACTATGCTAACGATACAGCCTTTGAGATGACCCTGGGCTACAACCTGGGCTTTGGTAAGAAATAATTTCATAAATAGTTTTTGGTTGATAAAGGCAGGAAACACCCTTGGGTTCCATGGGGTTTCCTACCCTGTTTTTCTGTAAAAAGCAACTAGGGCCATTTACACTTCGTATTTCAATACACTTCGCATGTTCCATTTCAAATTCACAAAAAAAACCATGAAATATCAAATTACTCGACTGAGCCTCCTATCCCTTGCCGCAGGAATACTCCTGATCTCCTGCCAAAAAGATGAAAACAACTCCTCCGACCTACCATTGATTTCGGGGATTTTTAAAACCAATGCCCTGCCGTTGAACGACTCGCTGAGCACAACCCTTTTCTTTACATTTGACGAACTTGCCAATGGCAGCATCAATGGAGGGGTGCGGCTTACCCTGGCGGGAGAAAACAGTGTCTTTCAAAAATACAAATACAAATCGCTGCACGAATTGGGCCTGTGGCAAAAAGGCACTGATGGCACCACCCTTATCGAAGGCGAAACCGATCTGGGTTTTGATGTAGGCACATTTGGTTTTAGCGGGAGTATCAGTAGCGACAGTATTTTTAGTTTTAACGTGATAAACGATACGATAACTATTTCAGGAGAAGCCTTTTATGCTGCTCCCTACCTGAACAGTAGCAGCAAAACTACGCTTAAGATGGTAGATACAGCTAATTATGTAGGAGACTATCCCCTCACTTGTTTTGAGCCTCTCTCCAATAACCTTAATACTTTTACTAGCACCATATGCATTTTTAATCAATATTCCGATGGAATGGGAGGATACAATTTAGTTGGTGAATTCGGTGAATTTTCAATCAATTATTCAATAGAACCGACATTTGGCGGAGCCTCCGATGTACTAGCTGGTGATCTTTATATTGAAAACTATCAATTGATGTTTATAATCCAAACCCAACCATTTGCATGGAATCCTGATGTAGTATATACGGGGTTTTCTTATATGCTTGAAGATTATTTTACCCAGACCCGTTATATTGGTCAAATTCAGATAGATCCGCGACAATAATTTTAAAATTTATAAACTAAACTATGGAATCATTAAAACAATGGAAACAGCGGATGACCGATTTGGCCAACGAGGGCTCCTCCATAATTAGTACAGCCTGGGGCGATGTACAATATACCGAAGTGGGTTATGGATTGCCCGTTATCCACAGCCATGGCAGTCCGGCAGGATGCGATGCTGGCCCACGGGCGTTTAAAAACCTGGCCGAAAGAGGAGGATTGCGCTGGATTACCCCCAGTCGTCCGGGATTCTTAAAAACACCCTTGGCTGTTGATGAGTCTTCTGAGCAACAATCTGACATGTTCGTCGCGCTAATGGACGCCCTGGGCATTGAAAAAGCGATAATCCATGGCTGGAGCGGAGGAGGTCCCCCTGCCATTGAAGCAGCCAAAAAATATCCCGACCGGTTTGTCGGACTCATTTTATACAGCTGTGTAGCCCATCAATGGGGGCATCGGGTTACCTGGTTCGAGAAAATGATCCTCAGCGACCCGGGCGAATGGATTTTCACGCTGATGCAGAAAATGTCGCCCGAAGCCTTCCGAAAAAAAACTTGCGAAGAAATGGGACTGGATTATAACTACCTGAAAAACATCCCTCAAAGTATGGCTTTTGTTGATCAGCTTTTTTCATTCATGTCGCCGGCCAGTCTGCGCAATCAAGGATCCTTTAACGATATAAACAACTACCGCAAAATTGAAGATCTCCACCTTGAGAAAATAAATATTCCCACCCTGATCAGTTTTAGCCACTCCGACAATCAACTGCCATTTAGCAACGGGCAGGATGCCGCAGATAAAATCCCCAATGCACGGCTGATCAACTTTGAATACGGCGGGCATTTCCCCATGGCAGACCCAAGGTCTGACTACCTGAACGAAGAAATGATCCGGTTTATAAAGCAATGCTATAAAAAAATTTACTAATTAATTAATATATTTTTATTCTGAAAAAAAGTCAACTATTCGTAATTATCGCTCTCGTGGCAACGTTAGTTACATCCTGTAAGTGCGATGACGCAGCTGCACCTGAGGTGCTCACTCCATATAAGACGGTACTGGAGCGAACGATTATGATTGATGTGGTTAACATGGGTTCCGCGCTCAATAGTGTTTACCTCGATTTAATACCCGATAGCCTGGGACGAGCCAATTATGCTCATGCGTTGCTCAGTAATACCCGTTATTTATCTGATGATCTGGGCTATTTCTATGTGGAAAGCCTATCGGGCTATTGTATTCTTGATGCCGCTGTTCCGTCCATTGAAGGGCAGTACCGCCTCGACCAAACCACCCCTGATGGTCAGTATTATGTACGTGATATGATTGATGTGGCACATTATAGGGGTCATGGGTGGGTGAATTACGATTTTAGCAATCCTGACACTCAAGAGTTGGAGAAAAAATTAGGCTTCATTAGTTCCATACCTTCAGCCATGTGGTATATAGGCTCGGGGTACTATGCCAGCGAATTGGAAGGCAAACCCGGGATGAATGAAACAGCCCGTAATGATTTTGAATACCATGGTTTTGTACATACCATGGCACAGGGCATGGCTGGTGTATCGGCTGCCTATGCAAATGATCCCGAATTTGTTTTAGGTGCTTACCGCACAATGGTACACCACATCAACTTCGATGCCCATGGTTCGGGATATTTCTTTGTTAATAACCTGCAGGGGCTTGTAATTGCTCATGGAGCCACACCTTCGCTGGAAGGACAAAATCTTATCGATTACCAGGATGCCAATGGAAACTTCGTGTTACAAATGTTCATCGACAAAGTCACCACTGTCGGTGCCGGATTTGTTGATTACTACTGGCTCAATCCGGCCGATCAGCAAATAGAAAGCAAACGTGCCTACGTAGAGAAAATAGAAGGAACCGACATGTTTGTGGGCAGTGGATTTTATCATGTTGTCCAATGACGGATGATTATGTTATACTAACTCTGACAGTGTTAAAAAAATAAATAATTATTTAAAACCTTATACAATGAAAAAAAGTCAATTATACGTCATTATTGCCCTCGCGGCTATAATGGTTACGTCCTGTAAGTGCGATGATGAGCCTGTCCCCGAAGCGCTCCTCCCTTATCAAAACGTATTGGAAAGTACTCTTATTAGTAATGTGGTTAGTATAGGGGCTGCGCTCAACAGCGTTTACCTCGATTTAATACCCGATAGCCTTGGTCGGGCAAAATATGCCGATGCTATGCTCCGGAACACCCGCTTTTTCTCAGACAATCAGGGCTACTTTTATGTAGAGAGCCTCTCCGGATACTGTATTATCGACGCTGCCGTTCCTTCCATTGAGGGAGTGTATCACCCTGATGTGGCTTATATACAAGAAATGATAGAAGTTGTTAAATACAGAGGATATGGCTGGGTAAACTACGATTTTACCAATCCACTCTCGCAAATTTTAGAGAAAAAATCAGGATGGGTCAGAACACTTCCTTCTGCCCAGTGGTATATAGGCTCAGGATATTATGCCAGCGAATTGATAGGAAAACCGGGCATGACAGAAACTGCCCGTCAAGATTTTGAATACCAAACGGTTGTACACACCATGGCTCAGGGCATGTCGGGTGTTGCGGCAACCTATGCGGCAGATACGGGATTTGTTTTCAACGCTTATCGCCAAATGGTGCACCACAATATTTTTAACTCCGATGGGTCGGGCTATTTCTTTGTCTATAACCTGCAAGGGGTGGTCATCGCCCATGGAGCTACGCCCACACTCGAAGGTCAAAACCTGATCGACTACCAGGATGCCAAAGGAAACTTCGCAATACAAATGCTCATCGATAAAGTGATTACAGAAGGGAGCGGATTCGTGGACTACTACTGGCTAGATCCTGCCGACCAGCAAATAGAAAGCAAACGCGCTTACGTGGAAAAAATAGAAGGAACCGATATGTTTGTGGGCAGTGGATTTTATCATGTTGTGCAATAATAAACAACACAATAAATCATCAAAGAATGATCATCGGATTTAACGGATTGGTTTTTCGCTTTGCGAACAATGTGATGAAAAAAAATCAACTACTGTTATAAGTATATTACCGGCATCGGTAACAGTATATGAATAGGAAATAGTAACACAGGAATTTGTATCTGTGACATGTAAAAAGTAATTGCCAACCGACAAACCATAAATATCCATATCTGTACTCAAAAGATTCCCACTGCCATCGTACCACTCCCAATTATCAGGCACAACCCCTTCAATTACAATCCCTGTAATACTGCCATTGCTTCCACCGCATGATGTGGGTGTGATTACCAGATTGTCTTCATTAAAAGTTGCTTTGGGATACCAACCAACATTTATGCTGTCAGTTGTGCTACAGCCGTCAGTATTGTTAACCTTTACCCAGTAAACACCAGTGTCAGATATAGTTATGTTGTTAATATTTTGCCCAAAGGTTCCATTGCTCCACGCATAAAACCCTTGTTCGTTTCCGGCATTTAGGGTTATACTATTTCCTTTGCACGCTAGGGTATCTGCCCCAAGGTTTGGTTGAGGAGATTGTTTTGCTATAACTACCCTTGATGTATGTTCAAACCTGCCAAAAGGGTAGTTGGGAGTAGGTGCGTAGTTTACATCTACTGATACTTCAAATTCACCACCTTGGGTAAAGTAATGAACAGGGTAAAGCTCGGTTGAAATACTGTCAGCACCTGCATCGGGGTCGTTAAAGTTCCACGTTATAGATTCGGGTGTTGGTTGAAAATTTGGCTGAAAAGTAATGCCATTATCAGGACCGGAGCAGCTGCCTTCCCATTCAAATCGATAGAGGTGGTCGAGTAATATGTTGGGGAAGCAATACCATACTTCTGCATCTCCCATGTCGATGGCATCGGCTTCAAAATCACATGCAAGGCCTCGTTCCCAGGGCTTGTGAATGACGCTTACGTAGTGGTATGGCGTGTTTCCTATTTCCTTGGAGCAGTATATTTTACCATCTGTTGCCAATTGCAAGCCATGACCTGGTCCAACGTTTATTAAAATAGCAGATTGTGCAAAAAGGCTGGCATTTTCAATATACTTCATTTCATATTGATATATATAATCATTTTCCACAGGGTTAGTTTCATAGTATGAAATATAAACGAATTTAGAGTCGGGCGAAAATTCAATTCCATAGGGAAAAAGTTTATCGCCAAATTGATTTACCTTCATTTCGTAGTATAAATATTCAATTTCGCCGGTAGCATTATTAAACTTACAAATTTCAACAATGCCATTTGGGTTTGCAAAATAATGGGCAGTTAACAGGTATTTCTTATCGTATGATACCTTTGAATATCCTCGTGTATCTTCCAACCCGGAGAATTGAGTAATAACTGCACTGCTATATACAGGCGTTGTGTTAAGCCCAACTGAGTTAAGCAGGAATGACGCATATTGATTTTCCTGGTCCTGAAATTTACGGGTGATAATCCAAGTATCATCATTGTTTTGGTGCTTTATCGCAAAAAGTTTTTCCTGTGCATCCCATGCAGCGTTTAAAAAAACATCCCTTTCAATTACCTCGCCCAAGCCATTGTCACCATTCATATCAACAATACTATACCATAGCCCGCACAAACCATTTACATTATGTGTACCCTGGCCTACAATAAAAACATAATGAATATTGTTCGACTGTGGTTTTTGTACAATTACAACTCGTTGTGTGGCAACATTAAGCCCACCTGCCAAATCTGCACCATTCATCATTATTACATGATCCTTATTCCAAATATGTTTTCCTTCAGAGTAAATAATTAAAGAACCGGAAGAGTCACAAACAGATGCTGTTCCGGTATGGTTAATCTGTTTGTAATCCGTGGTAACCAGAGGCTCACCTAAATTAAAATCAACCCCACATTGATCACCAAAATACCAAATGTTAGCTTGTTTTTGAGCCAACCCACTTAAGGTGAGAAACATAATAATAAAGACAATATAGCTCTTCATTCTGATATTTTGAAATTATTTTAAAAACATGATATAAAGCTTAGTTTTTAACTATCTATATCTTTATTGCGCCTTTCTATATAGTAGTACCAAAAATAAGTGTTTTTTCTATTTATTCTGGAATTATTTTAAAAACATGATATAAAGCTTAGTTTTTAACTATCTATATCTTTATTGCGCCTTTCTATATAGTAGTACCAAAAATAAGTGTTTTTTCTATTTATTCTGGAATTATTTTACTTGCTCCCCCCCCAATTTATAAATATTCTAAATAAGGAAGGTTGTTCTTATTTCTGTGTTAGCAAATAATTTCTACTATATGGGTGACTTGGAAAAGAGATTGGTCTATGTATTGTTCTATTTGTGATTTTAAAAATATAATTCAGATAAGTCATGGTGGCTATGCAGTTTGGCTTGTGATTATGCTATTTGCTGATGCAGATGACTCAGATAATTTCGATTGTTCTATTCAGAAATATCTTATGTTATCTACAAGTCTTAAGTTATTCAATTTTGTATTTAAAGTCTGTTTTGTTTTATGAGCGGTGGCAAAAATTTAAGCTTTTTTGGTTTTTTGTGTCGGCTATGTGTGTAAGAGAAAAACCTAAAGTGCTTAAAGGTGCGGTGGCACTTCGCTTTGTTGCCAACGTATGGCGCTATGCTGCGTAGCGCATTGATATTACATATTTTTCTGCTTACAAATATATTAAATTAATAAGTGTAATGTTCATACTTACAACTAATAGCGCTATGCAGTATGAGCGCTTGTTGGCAGCTGGGCGTTTTTTTTCTGTGCGGTAGGGCGGGCAAACTTATTGACAAGTTTAGGTTTTGGCGGTGGGCGTTTTTGCGACTTGGCAATGTGCTTGACTGCGAAGCGTGGGCTTTTATTGTCCATAATGTCCGGTTAAATTTTACAGTTTTATTCTAAACTATTTCAGTCAAAGATATAATTAATTCAAGTCTGATACTAAACCTGCTCACCTCACCAGCATAACAGTCCCTTCCACAACATTGATTTCCATTGGCAGTTGTCCAAATTCCTCATAAACAATACGATAAACATATGCGCCTAATATACATTGGTTACCTTTGTATGTACCGTCCCAACCTTTATTGATATCGCTTGTTTCATATATCATCTGACCCCATCGGTTGAAAATGCTCATATGGAATTGGTTTACATAATCATATTTCTGGACTACACCAAATACATCATTAAGCCCATCGCCATTTGGTGTGAAGGCATTGGGCATGTAAAAGGGAGTACCTCCCCATAGTATTTGTACTGTGTCTGTTGATTTGCATCCTTCATATGAGGCAACTTCAACATTGTAGCTGCCTATGGTATCTATGATTATTGATTCTGTGGTTTCTCCGGTATTCCAAATGTATGAATCAGCACCAAAACCTGCTTCAAGTAGATATCCCGGATCTACCCAGAGTGTGTCATATGGAGCAAAGGCAATTGCTGGTTCCATATAAACAATTAGCTCCATACTTTTTGTTTCAATACAATTAATAGTATCGGTTACAGTAATTGTATATGTACCTGCCATACTTGATGTAACCTCACCGAACCATAATCCGTTGAAATTGCTTGTGAAGTTATCAGGCCCCGACCAGTACGAATCATACTCTCCAGTACTCCCACTTACAGAAGGGGTTATTAATACCATTTCTCCTTCACAGACTTCTTCTACTGATGGATTGAACATAATATCAGGTCGTGTATAGATTATAATTAGCCCTAGTTCAAAATCAGTATTTAGCACATCTCCATTCTCATTATAAAATTGACTTTCACCCTGTTCTGCTACCCAGTCTATCTGTGATAACCCTTCATCTATTCCGCTAAATACCAATTCTGCCATCAAAGAATTATAAGGTAAGCTTGTTGGGGATTGTCCTTGCCATGTTATATGTACCTCTCCAAGTGCAGGAACTACACTAACCTGAAATCCATCTTCTAATTCTGGGTGGACTTGAATATAACCATCACATTCAATTAAATCTTTGTCATATGAAAGTACAACAAAAAAGTTATAGACATCTGTAAAGTTGTTTAATAATAACGGGCTTGCTGTAGCATTGCCAATACAGGTATAACCATCACCTGCTATGGCATCGATTATTTGAGATATAATTCGTTCAATTTCTACAATAAATGTTGTATCACAACCAAACTCGTCTTTCACCATACAGTAATAAGTTCCTGCAATTAGATTCTCAAACAAACCATTATTAGTTTGAAAATTGTTTCCGGAATCAATGGAGTACAGGATGTTCCCATTGCCAACAAGTGCTTTAATATAAATACTGCCATCAGATGTATAATCATTTTCAGGTGTAACATTTATTGTGTTTACCTGAGGCCCTTCAATATTTTCAATAACAACCGGATTATTTTCGAATACTGTTTCACATCCGCTTTGATCTTTTACCCAGATAAAATAATCACCGGAGGTAAGATCTTCAAAAAGGCTGTCAGTTTGCCATGAAGTACCATTATCGATAGAATACTCAAAATCATTGCCACTACCTGAACTAGCTGTAATGCTTATGAATCCATTATTTTGCATACAATGTGTGGATGAATAGTCTACTGCTGTGATTAATATATCCCCTCCATCAATAACAGTGTATGAGTCTGATATAGTAATACATCCATTTCCATCTGTTACATGTAAAAAGTAGTTACCAACGGATAGATCAGTTATGTTGATATCAGTGCTTATAAGATAACCATTGCCATCATACCAATTAAAGCTGAACGGTTCAACCCCTTCTACCTGTAGGCCGATAATGCTGCCATTGTTTACACCACAAGAGGCTGGTGTAATAACCAAGGTGGTTTCATCAAAAATAGATTTATCAAGCCAGCCTATATGGATGCTGTCATTTCGGCTACAGCCTTCATCACTGTTTGCAGTTACCCAATACGTTCCTGTATCAGAAACAGTAATGCTAAATAAGTTTTGGCCAAAAGCACCTGTACTCCATACATATAAACCTGGGTCACTACCAGCGTTAAGAGTAAATGATGCTCCCTCACATACTAAAGTATCAGGTCCTAAATTTGGTAATGGGGCGTAGGCAACTTCTACTTCACGACTGGTATGCTCAAACCTTCCAGATGGATACCAAACATCTACTTCAACCTCATAGCTGCCTCCATAAGTAAATGTATGTTCAGGGTTGAGCTCGTAAGAAACATTGTTTAGGCCTGATGAAGGATCGTTAAAAAGCCATCGAATTGAATCAGGAATAGGATTAAAGTTAGAGGTAAACTGAAATGGTATTCCGGCACATAGACCTTCAAACTCAAAACGATAGAGATAGTCCATAAAAATATTTGGAACAGATATGCTTGTACTACTAGGATACATATTTATGGCTACTGAATCATACTGGCAATCTACTCCTATTTCCCAAGGTTTATTTATTACTCCAATGAAATATTCTGGACCAGGTAAATAAGCATCATTATCTATGCAGTAAATTTTACCATCTGTTGCCAATTGAAGCCCATAACCAATCCCTGTTCCGATATTAATAGCGGTTGTAATAAACAATGATACATCATCAACATAATCCATGTTATATTGTTTAATGGTGACTGGAGTAGACGTTCCAGATTGATAAGAAATATAGGCAAATTTTGAGTCAGGTGAAAATTCTATACCATCCGGATTAATTCCAGTATTCAATATATAAAGCAACTCTATTTCACCAGTCTCATTATTAAAATGGCACACCTCTACATCTTTTGATCCCCAGTAACTTGAAAAAAGAAACTTCTTGTCATAGGAGATCTTAATGAAACCTCTGTCTGTATGATCACCCATGTCAGATGCTGGGGATAAAATTGGAATTTCATTTATACCTTCATGAGTAATTAAAAATACAGCAAAATTATCATCACGAAACTTACGCGTAATTACCCAGATATCCCTCTTATTATTATGTAAGGCAGCTGTAACTTTATCACCAGCATCCCATGCATGATTCAATAATATATCCTTTTCAATAACAGCCCCAAGACCATTATTTAGGCTGATATCAATAATGCTGTAATACAAACCCATACTACCACCAAGATTTGGAGTTTGAAATAAAAAATACAATGAATCAGATTCAGGCCTCTGAACAATTAGATTAGTTTGCATACCACCACCAGAAACAAATCCTATACCATTTTCCATTGGTATATGCTGTGAAGTGAAGACGGTATCCCCTTCTGAGTAAAACAATAAATTGCCCAACGAATCACTCATTGTGCCTACACCACCAAAACCCAAATGTGTGAGTCCGTTGTATAGCACCTCAGGTTCTCCAAAATTGAAATTGAGGCCGCAATTATATCCAAAATACCAGTGGTCGGCTTGTCTTTGGGAGTATACATCGTTAATAAAAAAAATAGCACATGTCAAAAACAATAAAGTTGTGTATGTTTTATAATTTAGCATATAGTAATTTTTTAGAAACCATTACAGGGAAAATTCCCTGTAATGGTTTAGAATAACTATTCTAGAAAAGGCTCCAATGTAATTCCCTGATAAATATCATCGCAACTTGCATTCATACTTTTAGTATCCATAGATATTACAGCTTGTGAAATAACACATCTTTTAACTACCGAGGCAGAGACCAGATAACACACCTGTTCATCAACGGTACAAACATGGTCAACATCAAAATCATAAGTTAATGGGTTCGTACTTGAAGGTAATGTTACATAATCATAATGGATTTCATTGTTCGTACAAGTATTTCTAATACGCACACTAACAAAATACTCATAATCACCTATAGTTGGACAAGCATCGGCCTCATCTGTCCAATTAACTGTAATGGTCCATTCTGCCGCAGTGACATCCTGGATTCCTGTTAAACTAATCAGCAATGTTATTGCTAAAATTCCAAATAATTTTTTCATTCTTTTTAAATTTTAAAGTTAGAAACTATTTTTATTTATACCTTAATATTCAAGTTGGCAAGGCTAAAATATCTTGGTTACTATCAAATAAAAAAGGTATCTTTGCCTGTAACCTCCTTTCTTTGTTTTCGTATTTTGAGTCGTATCATGTTCGTTAATAATTTAAGGGGGCTTTTTTTTAGTTATTGTAATGTTACCCTCTACTTATTAGTAACAAAATTAATAAATTTTAGACCATTTTTGAGAATTATTTTAGCTGCCCCCCCCCCCAATTTATACTAATTCTAAATAACGAGAGTGTTTTCTCATTGTTGCATAATATAAAATTAGATGGAAGAAAATAAGTCTGTTTTGTTATTAAAGTCCATGTTGTTTTGTGAGCGGTGGTAAAAATTTAAGCTTTTTTGGTTTTTTGCGTCGGCTTTGTGTGTTGGAGAAAAACCAAAAGTGCTTAAAGGCGTGGTGGGTCTTCGCCTTGCTGCCAACGGTTGCGCTATGCTGCGTACCGCATTAATATTACAATTTTTTCTGTTCACAAATATATAAAATTAAGAAACGTAACGTTCATATTTACAACTAATTGCGGTATGCAGTATGAGCGCTTGTTGGCAGCTGGGTGTTTTTTTTCTGCGTCGGGGCGGGCAAGCTTATTGACAAGTTTAGGTTTTGGCGGTGGGTTTTTCCAGCGACTTGGCAATGTGCTTGACTGCGAAGCGTTTGCTTTTCTTGTCTTAATGTCAGATTCTTTTTTACAGTCTTCTTTTAGACTATTTATGTCCGAGATACTTATAATTATATTTCAGTCAGAAATTAAATACGATTACCTAGCCAACATCTTGGATGCTTTCTTTTAAGTCATCAATATCATTTGTTTGATATAATTTTTGATGAAATGGATGAGCTGTAATTTTATTAATTTCTTTTAAAATTATTTATTTATTTTAATTTATTAATTTAAAAATTTTGATTTTATTGAACTGAGTTTTCTCTCAGATTTTAAGTGATAGTTAATTATGTCAACATTGACATAATTAGGGACTGTAGTTCTTTTCTTTCATTGTTTTTGTTTTAAATTATTACTGTATTTATCTTTTCTTTTGTTCAAAATATTTGGTGAGTATCATATCATTTAATAATGATGGTGGTTATATCGTTTTAAAATAGAAATGAGATTTCAGGCTACTTAAATTGTAATACAGTTGATCCTCTTTATTACTTTTCTTTCTCTTTTTCAAAATAGGCTCAATAGTTACATAATAATGACCATCTTTTCTTACTTGTTCAATGATTCTAAATTCATCTCTGAAAGAATAACTCTTACTTTTTTTTGAGATAAATTCACCAGTAGAAGAAGAATAGTCTTTTGCGACTGTTGTGAAATTTAGTTTTGACAGGATTATTCTTTTTGTTAAATCGTTCATGTTTTTAAGTTTAAATTTTGTTATTAGTTTCAAATACAGGGCGAAAATAAATCAAGTATTTAGTTCTGCCAAATATTTGATACATAGGTATTTAACTGATTCATTTTGATTTAACTGTATAGTTAAAATATTAACTCTACAGTTAATTTCTTATCTTTACTTTTTTAAATTTTGTTTACATGAAAGATGATACAATTAGGCGGCTCCGTGAAGAATCCTGGAGAGAGAAAAAAATTCAAACTTTGAAAAATGCTTTTTCTTTCTTAGTTGAAGAAGACTTTGATGACGGTATATTATTTGAGGCTTTAATGTTGAATACTATACATCAGAAGAAATTTCTTGGTTTTGCGACAACTTCTAATGATGAATTATTGAGTAAACTTTTAAAGCATTTAGCTAATTTGGACTCAAGGAAATTGAGAGACTATATAAATAAACTACCAGAGGGTTTACCAAAATCTGAACTTCCAAGTGATAAATATCTTAGGTCTTTTGAATTGGCAAAAATTCTAAATGTAAGCGCTGCTACTATTTCAATTTGGGTTAATAGAGAAGAGTTTTTTAATAATGTAAAGAAGGAAAAGTCGAACAATGAAAAGAGAGTTCATTCTAAAGTTTTAATTCCTTATTCAGATATTGATGTGTTTATTTCATATAACCCTCCATATAAAGATAGGTGGGAGAAATACTTAAAGTCAGGGCTGGATATTTTTTAACTATAGAAACATAAATTCCATTCTCTTTCTGTTTTGAAGTATGCTCTCATAACAAATGAGTTTGAGTAGCAGGTATAATTTCTAAGTTTCTATAATACTTATTTCTATATAAAGTATCGAAGTTCTCAGTCTCGGTTTTGTTAAATAATCTCCAGATGCATTATGTATCACAAACACTATATACTTAAATCCTAAGGAACGTCAAATTGCTGCTTACAATAAAGGAGAGATGTATAAAATTGTGAAAGAGAATAAGATTTGGAATTATCTACTTAACAAAAAGTGGGGTGGTACTTTTAGAATAAGTAAAACAAAATTCAGAAAAAACTTCAGTGTAGAAGGTGAGATAGATTATGAGGCA
>Ga0257127_1001148_pt1 | contig 19650 bp, 21 predicted proteins | sample SI060_135mmetaG_FD_190152 | JGI IMG/M metagenome (GOLD analysis project Ga0257127, IMG submission 190152) | Marine microbial communities from Saanich Inlet, British Columbia, Canada - SI060_135m | ecosystem: Environmental > Aquatic > Marine > Inlet | place: Canada: British Columbia | collected... | reverse complement strand
AAAACAAATGAAATACAAAGAACCAACATTGGGAAAAGGAATACGAACTTTGTTTAGAAAAAATAATTATAAGGTGTTTTTAGTAGATGAGTTTAGAACCAGTTGTAAATGTTCCAAATGTGATGGAGGTGTATGTGAGAAGTTTATGGTGAGAAAACACCCAAACAAAAATAAAAACAAAGATGAGTTGCGGTTAATTCATGGACTACTACGCTGTAAGAGCGGTTGTGGGTCATGGAATAGAGACCGTAATGGTTCATCAAATATCTACAAAATAGCAAGGAATGCGATAAATAACATAGAACGACCAAGTTATTTATGTAGAGAAACAAGTAATCAAAGCACTTCAACGAGTGCTTATAATCAAACTATACTACGGGTATGAAAAGACCCAACTTTGAATTATTTTTTTCGTATTTTTGTGCGGATTTAAATCTTCAAAGGTGTATATTAGTAGAAAACAAATATAGCAAACAACAAATATAAAAAAATGGTATATTGTATATATAATACATAGTATGATACCAAATAATAAAAATAGTTTAACAGCTATTGAAAAACAAAAAAAATGGAGAATAAGACAACTCAGTATTTTTTATGGTTCAGGGAGACCTATATTCAAAATTAGCAATGATAATCAGTTCATACGTCAAAATTACGACGGTGAATATTACGCTGAAACTCAAAAATACAAGGACCTAGACAATAAGAATTATATTGAATGGAAATATAATGAATAACTCATACAATGTATTAAGCTCTCATTGTTCCTTTTATAGAAGGATGATGTTGATAATCGACGAGTTTAAAATCTTCAATCACATAATCATTGATATTATCCTTTTTACTTACAATTTCCAAAGTAGGAAATGAGTGCGGATCTCTTGATAATTGTTCATTTACTTGTTCAAAATGATCATCATATATATGACAATTCCCCGCGTATAAAATAAATTCATATGGTTCTAAATCACAATGTTTAGCTACTAAATGTACTAGAAAACTATAAGAAGCAATATTAAATGGCTGACCCAAAAACACGTCTTGTGACCTAGCGGTAAGAGTACAGCTTAATTTATTCCCTTGAGTGACTGAAAATTGGAAAAAATTATGACAACTTGGTAATACGCCATATTCTACTTGTTCAGGATTCCAGGCGGATACAATAATCCTACGACTATTTCGTAGCTTAGGGTCTTTCAATATATCTATAGCCTGTTGTAATTGGTCGATACCTTGTCCAGTATAATCCACATCACATCCTTTATACTCAGCATTCCAATGTCGCCATTGGAATCCATAAAGAGGACCCAAATCGCCTTTTTTATAATATGATAAACCTCTCGATTTTACAAATTCAGAGCTAGAATTTCCATCCCAAATATGTACATTTTGTTCATTTAGAATGGTATTGTCCATTTTTCCTTGAATAAACCATAATAGTTCTCGCAAACAGGTTTTCCAAGCGGTCTTTTTTGTAGTAAGAATTGGAATTTTACCATTTTCTAGAGAAAAATGCATAGCCGCTCCAATAGCTGTTTTTGTATTTCCATTTCTACCTTCTTCTATTGTCCCATATTTCATTAAGTCGGATAATAAATTTAGATACTGATATTCTTCATGGTATTTATCTTTATTGTCGCGATTTTTATATTTATTTAGGTCAATCGAGTGTTTCAACATTTTATATAGAATATATATTCTTAGTTTTAAATAATTTTAAATCTTATTATAAATCATATGGATAGACTTGAAAAAAGTACAAGTAACAATGAAGACGGATTTATAAAAACAGTATTTCCATTTGATGATGAGCAAAAGGGATTATTATTAAATATCATTCAGTATGCTGTTTTAGCAATAATACCAATTGTAATATTATTGAAAATGATTAAAAACTACATACCTGAAGCTGAAGATGACAAAGGAAGTTTAGTAATTTTAGTAGAAGTATTTGGTCAAGTAATTATTATGTTTACGGCGCTTTATTTTATTCATAAAATAATAGAATATATTCCTACGTATAGCGGTTTCAAGTATGGTGATGTGAATATAATCAACATCATTCCTGCCCTATTATTAATATCCATTACCATGCAAACCAAGTTGGGTGAAAAAGTCGAAATACTCATGGATAGATTATGGGAATTATACGAAGGACATCCTCCATCAAATAATCAAGGTAAAGGGGGTCAAGGACAAGGTCAAGGTCAAGGTCAAGTTCGTGTAACACAGCCATTGTCTCGTCAATATGCGCCAACCGCAAATACAATGCCTTCTACAACCACATCTATATCTGCATTACCTAATCAAATGCAAGGACAACAGACCAATATGAAGAGTCAAACAAATGAATTCTCTATTCCTCAGAGTCCGGATTTTAACAATATGTATGGAGGACCTGAAACACCTATGGTAGGTGCTGCTAATCCTGGTGGAGGTGGAGGTATGGAATCGTTTGAGCCGATGGCTGCCAATGATTTCTTCGGTGGTGGTGGATTCGGTTCTTCCTTTTAGGATAAACAGATATGCGAATAATTATATTACAATTTTAACAAATATAATTATTAAGAGTCTCTTATTGTTGGGACATAGTAGGAACAGATGTGGAAGTTAATGTAGGACTTCCGTATTGATTGGCATTAACAACTCCGGCATTAGAACGTCCAGCAGCATCTAAGGCAGCGTTATTTCCAAATCGACTAGTATAAGCATTTGTCATGCTATTTCTAGCAGAACCTAAACCTGCTGCGGCACGCCCCATAGTAGATGTGCCCATGGAACTTGCCTTAGATAAACCACTAGACATACCTTGTTTCATGGAATTATATGTAGGACTATTAGCTAACTTAGCGCTAGTTTGAGCCTTAGCATTTTCAAAGTGTGTATTAGCTGCGTTAGCGCCTTCTTTCATACTGGCTTTTAAACTTTGACTAGCAGAACTAGCTTTTGCCTTCATCTCAGCCCAAGATAGACCTCCGCGGCGACTTCTTCTAGTAGACCGCTTTCCAGTTTTGCGACCATTGCTTCCTTTTCTGCCCTTGTGTTTTCTTACAGTTTTGCTGTGGCTTCGTCTGCGATATGATTTTGCCATTATATACAATATATAGAATAAAAATCTAAACGAATTGCTAAACAATTCACATCGTCTAAATACTTGTACAAATTATACGCGTATAAATTTATATTTTATATACATCCTTAATATCATTCGATAAATAGGTATTTTTCCCAATGGCGCGGATAATCTTACCAGTCTCTTTTTCGTCATTTTCAATATCGGTCATAGAATGACAAATCAGAGTAGTTAATTTTGTTTGAATATTATCATCTTTTTCCCATCCATCATTCATATCCTTCCATGTATTGATCAATGTTCTCTGTTTATATGCAAGTTTTTTAATTCCCATTAGTATTCTCAACAATTCAGTATCTTTTTCCCAAGCATTGTCTTCTTTCACGTAGAGGGTTTTTCTAGACGCATCTGTACAATGTATAGGTCGATCAAGAACATCAAGTTGATTCAGTCCATTGACTACCATGTTTGTAATTGTTTTCGTGAGACCGTTTTCAATCGTATTATCATATGTTTCTGCGGTTATGGGCAAGGTGTCGATAAAATCGGTCAAATTCATAGCATTCTTACAATGTTCATTTAGGAACATCTGAATATTGAAATTTTGGGTATTGTGAGTGTTGGTAGTGGTAGTATTGTGTGAATTATTAACACCTTGTAATTGTGGGATTATTTCTAAGAAATTCTTTTGCATTTGAATCTGAACATCTTGATTTTCTTTCATGAGTAACATAATTAATTCCTTTATATTAACATTATTAGAAGATGGAATGACATTATCGTCATTTTCTTTTAATTCTTCTTGATAATTGTAGGTAGTACACGCGGAACTATCAATATTCGTCTCTTCATTTATGAAGCAATATTTTCTATGTCGCCACAGGGAAGTTCGACTTGTGTATATACTATCGCATAATTCGCACGTATAATGAGTTAAGACCTTATTAATGTTTTTGTCGGCGTTTTTTGTTTCATTTTGTTTCATTTTGTGTTTGCGTGTCAATACGTGTTTATCCCACTCAATAAGACTGCTACAATTATCATCACATAATTCACATGAAATAAAAAGCGCACATTTTCCGGCGTTTTTTGTTTCATTTTGTTTCAGGTTGTGTTTGCGTGTCAATACATGTCTATTCCAATCACTTCGCTTGCTACATTTAAAGTCACATAATTCACACACAATGATACAGTCGTTTTTACGCCGCGTTTTTGTTTCATTTTGTTTCATATATATGTAAAAGAAGATAATTCCTAAATCATTTTCGAAAAATACATATTTTTTTACAATAACAAATGAAAACAATCCAAAACGGAAATGAGAGCATAATGCTCTAAAACACATTTTCACGTTTTTTTCATTTGTAATCTCAATAAATAAAAAAACACACAAAAAAAGCATGTTGATTTTTAAAATTTCCAAAATAGAATTGAAAAAAGTTGTAAAAGTGAATTACCTACTATTATCAAAGACATCCAAGCTTTTTAGGGTCAAAAACACCCCCTTCATATGTAGGGGGCTACCTACATGCCCTACATGACTTTTTCACTTTTTTGAGAAATAGAAATCATCAAGCGCAATTTACCTACATGAAAACCATGTCCCTTAAAACTGAAATCAAAAAAGTCATTATGTCGTGACCGGTTTTAGGGGGATAAAAAACAGCTGAAAACGACTGTTTTATTTATCGACTTAATTCGTGAAATACGCGATTGAAATGTATATTTGTCTATTTTCGAGGATTGGTGAATATTTGGAGTTTTGTCATTCGAAGCTTCTTTCAGAATAATTGTAAAATGAAAGTATAATAAAAATAACGCGTATTTATATTATAATGAGTAAGAGTAATTTGAATGAGGAATATTTAATAAAATCGTTAGACAATGAAAATAATGTAGGTATAGAAAATTTATCAACTAGGAAAATCAAATCGCTAAAAAATGACTACTTACAACAGTTACAATTATCTAGGGATGATTTAAAGAACTATCATACAAAACTGAAAGAATATCGATTCGTAGATGATTTAACAAACATTCAATATGGTAGGTATATACGTTGGATTAGTCTAAAAAATCCGGAAAAACTATGCTTGACTACTGGAGGAGTAATTATTGATATTCAGTTGTTAGAAGATGGTATTTATATATTATGTAAAAATTTTAGAAATAAGAGAATGAAAATAAAAATAGACGAATGTTTTATATTTCAAAAATTAACGGATCAAGAGAAAACGATTATAGCTGCGTTAGATTATTTGGAGAAATAAGTCTATTTTTAGCATATTGGCTTGTTATAAAAATGATTTAAAAAATATTGTATATATTAGAACAATAATGCCAAACGAGTGTTATAATCGAGTAACCATTACATCTACAAATGAAAACGATATTACATATATTTTACAAGAAATAAATGTGGAAATCCCTGACGTAATTGTAACACAAAGTAGCAAATTAGGTATAAGACTTGAATTTATAACTGCTTGGAAACCGGACATACAATTTATTGATACACTTATAAATAAATATCCGTTATCGTGGATAAAAAATGAATGGATTTCCGAAGATGGTAAATGTGGAATTTGGGTAGGTAACAAAAATAATATTAAATTTATGGACTGGGAAGACCTTTCTATTGAGGACGAACAGCATTTTTTCCATAAATAATATAACATGAATAATTAATATAAAATAAATATAGAATACACTTATGTTAACAAATAAATCTGTATGAAAATACAAAAACCACGGCGTTTTAAATCTTCAAGGGTTTAATTATGTTTTTCCACGTATTAATTCGATTAATAGCTTGACTATGAAGAACCGGATGATACATTTTAGCATATTCGGTTGTAAATAAGCCATCTTCAGCATGTTTAAAAACGCGATTCTGAAACAATTCATCTGCTCTATAAAACGATTCATCGAATGGTTTATTATTTACTTTCATATCGTAAATAATACATCTATCAAAATCGTAGGCACTTAGCAAGTCGGCTTCTCTGACAACATGATATGCTTTTTGATAAATGCCCAAATCAGGAAATCCTTTACTCTTTACTTTCGAGTACGACATGGTATTAATAATAGAGGTAATTGCTTCAGTGTCTCGTTCTGGAATTTGCGTATCTAAAAAGTCACTAATACGAGCAAGACCTTCTTCTTCATCCATATATTTATTATCACACATATCATGTAATGTAGCGGATAAATAGATAATATTTTTATGGTCTTTTAATCCGGGATGAATCGGCAATTCATGTTCATAAATATTATGCGCAAAATGAAGAACATTCATACTATGCATTATGTTGTGTGAATCGTCAATCTTAAATTTGCTTGAGGTATGTAAGATAAACTTACTCAATTCGTTAAATAGTTTCATATTCATATTATCAGTTGTTTTGTATAATTGACTTATATAACAATTATACAAGTCAATTTTTGTTTTTATTTTTATTTATTTTGCCTATATTGCTGGTATTGTCTATATTGTCTATATTGTCATGAACGTAATTTAAAAGACATTGTTCTGTACAGGTTGAGATTCCATACTATGACGTGTAAAATGTTTAATGTATTTTGTCAAAATGCTTTTGTATATGAGTTTCAATGGTGGAAATGTTTCGCATATATTTAAGGCAGACCGGATTTGAATATCATTTACTAAAGCAATGTGAATCGATTTATACAATAAATCATCGCTGGTCCATTCATCTACATTTGGATTAGATGGAGCAACATAATGAACCGTATATGCAAGCGCAATCATATCTACTAATTTTGTCATTTATTACATCTATTTATTTTTTTTTGACCTTTTTGTCTTATTAAATCCAATTTTCTTTCTAAACTTCTTTACCTGCGTTTTCGTTCCTTTTTTTGAAATAAGTTTTTGACCGGTTTTACATTTAAAATTATAGAAATCGATTCCACGATTCTTAAAAATACTCTTTCTACAAACACCAATAGCTGCTTTTTCTAAAACTTGTTGTCTAGATCTAACTTTTTTTATGCATTTACATAATTTACCTGCTAATATGTCTTCAGCAATTTCTTTATATGATTTATTAGCAGGTTTAGGAATTTCATAAAACTGGGCAATTTTTTTGTATTCCATTGATGATAATTCCATACGAGTGAGTATATTATTTGGTGAGATTTTTTATAAAGATATATTTATATGACTAAACCATTTAAAATAGTCGTATTTGATTTGGATGAAACATTGGGCTATTTTACAGAATTCGGAATATTTTGTGATTGTTTAAATAATTACTTTAAAAATGCCTCCTACAGTAATACAAATTTCAACGAATTGTTAGATTTGTATCCAAATTTTTTACGCCCAAAAATAATGAATATATTGCGATATTTAAAAGGAAAGAAGAAGGAAAATAAATGTTACAAGGTGATGATTTATACGAATAATCAAGGAGATAAAAGTTGGGCAATGAATATCAAAAAATATTTCGACGATAAAGTAGAATATGATTTATTTGACAAAATAATAGCAGCATTTAAAGTAAGAGGTAAGCAAGTAGAAATTGGTAGAACGAGTCATGATAAAACAATGGATGATTTTGTGAGATGTACTAAATTACCTGAAAACATTGAAGTTTGTTTTATTGACGACTTATATCATTCCGGTATGGAAGACGACAAGGTTTATTATATAAACGTAAAACCATACAAGCATCAAATGCGCATCGAAGATATGATAAATAGTTTTTTACATTCGTCGTTGGCAAATAAAATTCAAAACAAAGAGCAATTTACAACCAAGGTAATCCATGATTTTAAACAATATAAATATCGAATTAATGAAAAGACGCAAAAAGAACAAGAAATAGACGAGATCATTGGTAAGCGAATGCTACAACATTTAAAGCAATTTTTCTATGAAAAAACAAATTATACCTTCAAAAACAAGAAACGAACCGTGAAACGTAAAACATTAAAACGAAAGAAACAATAGATTTCTACTGTGTATAACTAGCTAGATTTCAGTTTTACAATATCAGCAAGTTCAACAAGATCGAATTGCTGTGCATATTCATTGAATGCTGTAGTAGTAAGTAAAAAGATGGCGGAGGAGAAAACGACTTTTCTATCAAATTCGGTAAATTGATGATTTGTAAATGGATTAAATCGAATCAATAAAAATAGGGTAACGTAATATTTCATATAGAGTTGTAACATGTCTAAATATTTAGGATTATAATATCCTATCTGTAAATAAGCTATGATATATAAAAAATAGGAAAGATATAAGGCAGACTGAAAAACAAATTCGTGAAATTTCGCCATTGGGAATGCTTTATATATCAATCGATTAAATAAAAATAAATAAGATATAAGAGATATTTATTTTTATCCAAGGAAACATAAATCGTTTATGTTGTTCATTTGACCTATTACGAGTCCATATATATACCACAACTTCCAGCATCACTATCCGCGTCGCTTGAAAAATCTGTTTCGATAGTAAGTTTATTATAATCAGGACCTCGTTGTTTTTGCTTATATATTTCCAATTGTCGTGCGCTTGAATCAATGGCAATACTATACTTTGGCATCCAAAACGCAGGAATCACAGTACCGCGACCTTTATAATAAGATTCAAATATTTCTCTGTAATACAACTGTTCTTTTGTTGTGGGAGGATTCACTACATATTGACTCGATTTTTCTAACAAGTCTTCTTCAGAATAAACAGAATTTAATTTGGACTGGATTATTTCATACCACGAATTCTCTTGGGAGCTAACTCCGTCACTAAACGCCTCTTTTGTTCTCCATAGTACATCAGGTGGTAGCAACGTAGGATCCATCACTTCTACCGATTTTCTTAATAAATACTTCTCTATATTCTTGTCGTTATTATGATTGCGGATACTGATTGGAATCGATAAATATTCATGTACAAAGGTTCGGTCTAAAAAGGGTGTTCTCGATTCTAGTCCATGACACGATACACACCTATCACTTCGCAATACATCGTAATATTGAAGATTTGTCAGCAATCTTTTACATTCATGGTCAAATTCTACATCACTTGGACAATTATGAAAATACATATATCCACCGACCAGTTCGTCTGAACCGTCACCATTAAAAATCACTTTAGCATCACTATTTTTAGATATATATTTAGCAACTAGATAATTACCAACACTAGCTCTAACTGTAGTAGTATCATAACTTTCAATATGATAAATGACCTCACTAATAGCGTCAAAGAATTCTTGTTCGGTTAAAATAATTTCAGTATGGTTAGAATGAATATGTTGAGAAACCGCGCGCGCATAGGTCAAGTCAGAGCCACCAATCATACCAATACTGTATGTTTGTAATTGTCCTTTTGGAACAAATTTCGAAACAAGTGCTGATATAAGACTGCTATCTAGACCACCTGAAAGCAAACAAGCCATATTTCGTTCCATAGTAATAACGCGTTTTTTTACTGCTTCTGACAATGTATTGTAAATGTTTTCGTAGTAATAATTAAAATCATTCGAATTCATGGAAAATGTATTAGATATCATTTTATGATTATAGTTAAAGGAAGTATAAGGTATTTGTCCACTAGAGAAATTAATTGTATCCAGACCAAATCCACTTCCACCTGCGCTTTTAGTACCAGGAGTAATTGATAAACGTAAATAGGTACCAGCTTTAAAATTCTCGCAGATTTTACATAAATCGGTCACTTGTTTCAATAGAGATGAAAATACGACTAATTGGTCATCTGTATCCCTACCATAATACATGGGCCTTACGCCAAATGGATCACGCGCAATAAATGTTTCATTTATATTAGAATCGTAGAGAGCAAACGCAAAAACACCATCCAAATTCTGTAGTGTATATTCAATACCATATTTCTTATACATGTGAATAATACTTTCACAGTCAGAGTTAGTTTTAGGAATGACGTTTAACAGTTTATAAATACTTTTATAATTGTAAATTTCACCATTACATATCAAATAAATACCATCAATACAAAGAGGTTGATTGGATTGTTCATCTAATCCATTGATAGCTAGTCTATGAAATCCGAATAGAATATTTTCATTAATTTGTTTCATGGTTGAATTTTCAGGGCCTCTAGATTTGCCGTAATTACAATGCCTTTCAAACGAATCGCGAATGCTGACATATTTGCTAGGATACATTGTTTGAAACAAAGCAAAAATACCACACATAGATATAAATGAATGACGAGAATTCTTTAGGTATTTTCTAAAATAATATATTCGAATAATATAATAATGGATAAGATGCATGGTGTTGTAAAAGGATTATATACATGTAATCATGAAAGAGTAAATGAATTAAACAATAGAATAGCGGAGAGAAATATTCCTTCCAAAGAATTACAACCTCAATTCAGTATTCGACCATGCGCGACCAAATATGGATATATGCCTATATTGGATCAGTATAAAAAACCGACCATACCATTGAATTCATATACGCCTTATTCAACAAAGGCGGTTTTCAATCCTGGAAACGCGCAAGCTCCTTGGAGTGGATTTTGCAACAACGTAAATACCGAATCTCAATTAAGAAACCAGTTTTTTGCATTACAAAAGTGCGAGCAATCAGAATTTGTTCCATCATCCACAAGTGATTTGTATCAGACCAAAATCGACTATACCCCACAACAACAAACACACCCCATGTTATTTGACAAGCCGGATTTAGCACCATTCAATCCAAATGTTCATAATTTAGGTAATAGTCTATTTAATAATCACACAAGATACCAACTAAAAGACGCTTCCGATGTTAAATAGATGGAATAAATGATTTGTAAAAACGCCAAATATAAATTCATAGGATTATGTAAATGGATAATTCTATGAATATTGTAATGAATGAAATAGATAGTATGACGTTAAGTTATTTTGCCAATAAATCACAATACGATAGTATTATAAAAAAGGCAGAATACGGAACGGATAAACAATACAAGGGTGATATAAAATTTTACAAAAAAAGAATATTGGACTTGACAAAGAGATTGTTTAGGAATGGTGAAGAGCAAATACAGGATACTCATGTAAATAAATGTTTTACCAGTTATGTTAAATCATGTGTAACTTATTTGAAATTTTTGGACAAAAGCGATATCATTCAAAAAAGATATGAATTAGATAATGGTGTGGATAATGGTGTGGATAATGGTGTGGATAATGGTGTGGATAATGGTGTGGATAATGGTGTGGATAATGGTGAATCGAACGAGATTACGAAATCGGTTGGCTACATTAATGATACTATTAAAATGGATGATTATAATAGTCATAATAGTGATAATAGTCATAATGAAAATGTTACTCAAACAAATGAGAGTACATTTGAAAACTGCGATCATTTGTTTAGCAGACCAGAAGATGTGAAGAAGATAACTCTTGATAATTATATCATAAAAACAAATGAACAATCGAAAACGATTTTTTTACCAAAGAAAGAAGAGATAAATATAAAAACAAAGGAGCATAAAAGAAAAGGTATAGCAAAAAAGAAAAATATAAAGAATATTTATGAAGACCCAAAAAATGAACAGAACCAAATCAAGTAAAATAACCAATACGCGTAGTTTAACTGGAGGTGGAGGAGGAAGAAAACGAAAAACTCATAAGAAACCTTCAACTGACAAATCTCATAAGATGGGTAATCATTACAAAAAAGTAAATTGTAGTCCCAATCCAAACAAAAGCGAGTTTTCGTGTTATACAAATGACGCGTTGTTTAAAATGAAGACCTATTGGAATGCGAGACATCAAAGAGATAAAATATCTACAAATGACGCAAAACAAATATGGTTAGAATTAAGAGAGAAAATGGGAAATAGTTGTGACCGTGAATCATGTTGGTTAAGAAGTAAATTTATGGAAGGAAAAGTAGATACTGAATTATTGAACTATACATTTGCCCCAAAATCGCCAACTGAATGGAAAAGAAAACCGAATGAATGGTTGAGTAGTTTGGATATCGAATCGGTAATGAAACAATACGAAAAATATTATCGTTGTTTTGAATTTTTGGGACCGTCTCCAATTGATTATGATCACCATAAATTATACGGTGAATGTGTATGGGAGGAATTATGTCATTTAAATTTAAGTAAGATGGTTAAACGAAATAAAAATAAATTAGGAATTATTTTCAATACTGATCCTCATTATAAAAACGGAGAGCATTGGATATCCATGTTTGTGAATATAAAGAAGAAATTTATTGTGTATTTTGATAGTAATGGAAATAGCCCACCTAAAGAGGTAAAAACACTGATTGGTACAATAGAAAAGCAAGGGAAGCACATTGGTATTGATTTTAAGGTACATATAAATAAGCGCGAGCATCAAAAAACCGATTCAGAATGTGGTATGTATAGTTTGTATTTTATTATTCAAATGTTGAAAGACAAAGACGTAACGTATTTCTTGGAAAACAACATACCTGACGAAGAAGTATTTGAGCTAAGAAATAAATATTTTAATATGGATTAATGTGTTTTTGTTTTTGTTTTTGTTTTTGTTTTTGTTTTTGTTTTTGTTTTTGTTTTTGTTTTTTCGTAAAAATAATCAATATCTTATTTTGATATCGATTATTGTATAAGTTTATTTCCCACCATAATGAGGAAAATCCCCCTTTTTATAGTTTCGCATTAGTGCTCTAGCATCTACGTCATCATAACCTGTAGAGCATGATAAATCTATAATAATTGTATCTGTATACCCATTGTCTGTTAAATCTTTTAAGATTTCGCTTAATTTTATCTCTTTATTCTCGTCTGCCATTTTATTGCTTCTTAAATTATGTGGTATATTTATTACATTAGACTCTGGTATTCCCGCCTCACTTAAAAATAATACAGTATTATTGTATGGATTTGAATTAGTGTCTGAACGTTCATCTGGAACTATAGCATAAGTTTTATCCAAATATTGATCACCCTTATTCCATTTATATAACTGATATGCTTTATTTATATTTGTAGTATATTTTCCTACATCTGGATCTAGATCATCTGGATCAAGAAACCTCAATTCGTCATCATCTTCTTCTTGTTGAATTCTTTTTGAAGAAGCAGTTTTCACCGTTTCTTTATATACACCATCAATTCGTGGTATAAATGAGCGCAATGATTGACTTAAATATGTCATTTGTTGTTGAGCGATAGCTGAAGATTTAAATTTTAATTCTATACCAGAACTTGGCTTTAATACACCATCGTTGAACCATTGTTCCTTTATATAGTCTATAAATCGTTTCATTTCATTACCCATTTCTACTAATTCATCATTTTCTATAAAGTTACATACACCTGGAATCGTAGCATTTATTTTACGAATATTAATATCTAAATCATGAGTTAATGGTTCTTCTAAGTTATCTAAATTTCCATGCGTTGTTATAAGCAATATTGCTAATTTTACATTATCGCCACCTCCTTTCTGTATTTTTGAATGAACCTTTTTAAACTTATTATTTGTCCTTCTTGTTTTCTTTTTCTTGGTTGCTTTTCTTTTTATATTTTTGGTTCTTTTCTTTTTGGTTGTTTTTCCTCCCTTTTTGAAAAAATTAAATAATCTTCTGGGTTTAGATTCAGGTTTAGAGTCAGGTTTAGATTCAGGTTTAGATTCAGGTTTAGATTCAGGTTTAGATTCAGGTTTAGATTCAGGTTTAATACCAGTATATTTTTCAGTTGTATATTTTTCTTTATTTCCCAAAAAACCGTCTTTATAAGACTCCATAGATGTACAATCATATTCTTCGTGAATTGTTGTTTGATTACATACAGGACATTTGAATAAAGTAGCTGGTCTGTGAATTTCTTCATTTATATCAGAAATTTTAACATGTTTGGTCCTGTTGTCACACCACTCACTTAAACAATTATTATGAAATTGATGACCACATGAAAGTTGATATATAATCCCTTTATCTGCTATTTGTTCAGAATTTTGTAAAGGGTCTTGGCATATAGTACATAACTCGTCTTGCTTTATATTTTCAAATGGTACCCAAGATCCTGATTCATATGAATTTCCTCCACGTTTTTTTGTTGTTGTTTTCCTTTTTATATTTTTAGTTCTCTTTTTAGTTCTCTTTTTAGTTCTCTTCTTTTTGGTTGTTTTTCCGCCTATTTTTGTTTCCGTATTTAATATGGCAACACCATCGCGTAATGTATTTTCATATTTATTCACGACTGTATTGATATTCATGTTTTTCGGATTAAAAATCTGAATAAATTCTTCGTTTGATAAAGTCTTGCGAATTTCGTCCGTCTGTATTTTTATAGGTTCTTTTGTATTAGCTTTAATATTCGGTCTATCCAACATGTTCATCTTATAAGAAGAATTATCTACGATAGCTCGTCCGCCTCTCAACGCGCTTCCTCTATATAAAGTTGTATTGATATTACGAATTCTCTCTATTATATCAGGATAATTTTCATTTATTTTTTGAATCATTTCTTGTTGAAATGAATTTATATTGTCTTCAAGCATTTCAACACCAGAATTAATATCAGATTCACTATCTATAAAATCCAATACCCATTTATAAGCATGCCAACTATACGCATTTTGATCTGTATCTGGTTGTTTTTCTTCGACAATTTTACGTAATTTGTCTAGAGAAGTAGTAACCTCATTATTAAGGTGGTTATTTTTAAAAGCCATTCCATAATCTATTATTAAACATCGTCCCAAATACATGTCATCTAGATTACTATATTTATAATTTGTGTTTATTAGTATATTTTCCTCATGATAGTCGCCATGCATGTAACCTAAATCATACATTCTTAATAGCTCATAGACCGCCAAATATTTGTACATTATTTGTTGCGCAGGATTATTTGTTCTATGTAATACATTTAACAAGGTATCATAATTTTCAGCAAAAGACATTGCAATTATACCCAATTTTAAGTCACTATTTTCTTCGTATAATCTTTTCAATCTCTCTAAAAAAAATTTATTATGATCATTTGGCATTTTATTTATCATGATTGATAATAATTTTTGTGCTCGACTTTTCACCTCAGTATTATTAACTACATTCGCATAAATAATAGGTGGACAAATTGCTTCTAAATTAGCATTTGATTTTTTATAAACTTCGGTTTGTACGTGAATTTCATTTAAAAAATCTATGCTGGGGGTAGCTTCCATACCTAATATATCCTTTATTAAATCATATAGTTCATTGTTATTTCCATCATATATAGGGGATATTTTTACAAATAACTGACCACATTTAATTGTATTTTCAGTATTGCGCAGTGATAAAACATTGTAATTAGAACGAGATGAATCATTTATTTTTACTTTATATCCAATTCCATATTTTCCTTGATTAAAGTAAGTTACCGTTGATAATTTGGCATAATCAATAAATGTTTTATAATCTGTATTTGTATTATCAGTATCTGTAAAAAGTGACATATATAATACATTAATACAATATTTTTAATTAAATAGTTCCAAAAAAATTGAAGCTTTTCACCAATTTACATGAGAAGTAACAATAAATGTAAATCATTTCTAAAATGAATGCTTCTATGATTACGAATGGAAAACGCGACATGGATACAGGAGATTTAATCAATACAATGAAAAAAAAAATAAAAATGGTTGAGAAGTCCAAAGGGTATGTAGAGTTAGCCGAAGAACGTAAATTTTATAAAATATATGGTAATAATTGGACATGGAATGAACGGATAATTTATATGGAAAGTCGAAAGGGGATTATGCGCAATGATACATTCATGAAAAAGGTGACAATTATTCGTTCTATATATTTGACGTGGTTACGTTCGGCGTCTATTAAAAGAATAAAACTCGATAATGCAATATGGAATACGTTATATACTAGGGGGGTATTTTTGAAAAAGGAGATATTAAAAGAACTAGAGGATAATAACGACTATAGTAGCGATAAAGATCGTCGCTACATTAAGATGGTAATAGGTACGGTGGAAAAATATAAAAAAGAGTATCTAGAGATAAAAACATCAATATCTGTTGAAATATTAAGAGCAATTCGTTGCAAATATATGGACAGAGTTATCATGGGATTTCTATAATGTAATGTAATGCAATGTAATGCAATGTATATTTGTTTTTTTTATCGCATTTTTCTATTTACGTGTGCGTACTTAATTTACTTAATTTACTTAATTTATATAAATATGTGTAATAATAAATATTAAACATATTATTATATTATTAAAAATACATAATGAATTTTACAAGCACGGACAATAAAGGTATGATATGGGGATTATTACAAGAAAGTAATATTTTTGCTGGTATTGAAAACGAAAAATTCGCAAATATTCAATCATTATTTGAAGAAACGATTCGTTCGATAAATATAAATAACCAGCGGTTGTCTTTACTAGAAAAAAACAAACTCACTATGGAAACGCTAATGCAACAAATTAATGACGAGAAATCCAAACCCAAGAAAACAATTCAAGTAGTATATAAAGCAGAGGATTTACAAAATAAACGAACAGAGGATTTTAATATGAAATTAAAACAGCAACAAGATAGTATGAATTCAATGATGAATGTATCAAAACCAAAAGAAGTCACTTTTAGTGATGAAACCGATGGAGACGATAAACCGATTGGTGATGAGATGGATAGGTTGATATCAGAGAGGATGGCTAGCAGGGAACGTGAATTAGAGATACCAGTCATGACACAAGAAACAGAAACATGGTTAAATACAACCAATACAAGCAATACAACCAATACAACCAATACAACCAATACAACCAATACAACCAATAATGAGTTCCAAAATAAAACAGAACCCATAATTACAAAAAAAAAATCATCTGGTACATCTGATATATTCAGTAAATTAAAGCGAAAAACCGAAAATATTTTGATAAATAGCCAATCCAATAATAGTAACGATATTGGTGTAGATGTTACTATTAAAGAAGAAATTTTGAAGATAAGAAGTGACCAAGAAATAATAAAACAAACCTGCTTGCATATACTGGAAATATTACAACAAGGTAGATAGAATATAAAAATAAAATATTATCATAGTTTAATAGCATATATGAGTAGAAATAATAGTAGAAATAATAGTAGAAATAATAGTATAGATATATCAGTATCAAAATCGCGAACAAGTAGTTGGGAATATCGCAGGAGTGATAGTTTTGGTAGCAGTAGTAGTAGCATTAGTATAGAAACAACTGATTACGAACTAGATAATTCACCAACTACGACAAATGCGGATCTATTAAAAATAAAACCGAAATCCATGAAAATAACAATAAACAACGTGGATAAAAAGAAAAGAGCGAGGGATGTTTATATTGATACGGATAATCCATATAAGGATCCTACACCAACACCAATGTCTTATTTAGCAAAGTTTATGCCAGCCGATTTGGTATGGGTAAAAACAAAAGACAAATAGAGTATGAAACTTACATACTATTATAAAATCAAAAAATTGATTGTTTATATTATCTATAACGTGATATAAACAATAACCATATGTCAGTTACGACAACCATGACAAATACGACAAATACAACTCCTCTCCTCGCCCCTGAACTACCGAAGGCGGATTTTGATAATTTATCAGATGATATTAAAAACTATATAACTACTAATCAGGAACAATACGCTATTATATACAATGAGATAACGCAAATAGTAAAGAATGACAAATCGCATAGTTTAGACAATACTGATTTGTTACACTATTTTACATCAAATCCTATTTTACAAGATAAAAACCTAATAACTTATTTGAGAAACAACGATGATATATTTAATACTGTGTATAGTAAACACTATGTCCAAAACTCAATTGATTTCGTTCTAATGAATCGTCTAGAAAGCATGTGCCAAAGTTGGTTAATGTATTTGTATCATTAGTCAGATTAGACCTTTACAAATTTAAATTTACCATCCGGTTTTTTTATTAGTCTTCCGATCAATACAGGTTCGCCGCCAAATTCACTAGCATCGTGATAACTTTGTAAATCGTATATATCGTTTGTTTGTGTGTTTCTAGCGAATTTCTTTTTAATACCATCAATGGGAATAGTAATTTCGTCTGCTTTCCAAGTAATTTTTACCTTGTTCATTTGAGTAACCGTATCCACCTCTTCATTCGAAATAGATGGTTTGTATGAAAAAGAGGAAGGGGATGCTTTTCCAAAACTGAAACATTTAATAGCATCCTTTGTTCCTGGTTTGTTATAAATGGCGCAATCCATAGAGGCTTCTTTTACAGAAGTCAATAATTGTTGGCTAATACGTTCTTTAATAACGGATATTTCATACAATGTTTCATCACTTGTTACTGGAACAGTATCGTCAAATTTACTAACATCATTGAGTTTTAGTTCAATCGCACCGTCACCGGATAATTGTTCCTTGGTAAAAGTCATTAAATACAAAAACACATTGACTGTTCTTAATTCAGGTGGCAGCTCTTGATGACTACAAATACGTCTTGCTCTGCCAATAACTTGTTCAATACGAACAGGGTGCCAATAAGGTTCAATAATATGCACATAGCGTGTATTTTTTAAGGAGATACCTTCTGCTCCTGAAGCAGTAATCATAAGGATCTTTATAATTTCACCATATAGGTTGTTTGTTGAAATAGGTGATAATTCACTAGTAATTGTATCAGGAACACTGGACCATGTACCATTGTAAATATTTCTTATAATCTCCTTTTCTTCTACTGTTTCAGTACCGGTATAAAGAGCATAAGTAGGGATACCGCGTTTTTCTTGAGGGATATCAAGTCGCCAGATATCTGCTTCGTCCTTTTTAATTTTGAATTGAGTAAAACCATTGGCATCTAATATTAATTTCATCACTCCAATACCCTCAATGGTTCGAAACTGAGTATAAATCAAATGTAAGCCACGAAAGTCAGGGTCTTTCAAGTTTTCCAATACATTCAGGAATTTGGGACTATAGGTTTCTAGTCCTTTGGGTGTTAAATATTTGGCGGCATTATCATTTAAATAATCCATTTCTGTTTGAATCCTAGAAGCGTAGGTAGTATCTGTTTGATTTTTAATTTCACTATCTAACAAATCGAGGTCGTCGGCACCATAAAGGCCATTTGGATTCTCAACACGATCTTTGGCCGAAATAGCATCTAATATATCTTCATCAGCACTACCTTTTAAAGCAGCTTCCATATCTTCACCCTCTTTTGGCATAGGTCTGCGATTCTCCGGAAAAACAAAATTACAAAATGCACGCGAAAAGATTCTATAGGAAGAGACGGTGTCAGTATAGACATCCGTCGCGACTTGTTTCAACTTTTTCTTAGCAGCAGCTTTTGCTACTTTTCTCTCTTGAATTCGTGCTTGTTCATAGACACCAAATTGGAAATCACTCATGGGTATTTTCACAACTTTAAAATCAGTATCTTTGTTGAATTCAGGCATAAGTTGTTCTTGCGCACTTCGGAAATAAGAGGTAAGGCCTAAGATACGTCGCTTAAACAAATTCTCGTTTTTCATTTTTCCTGTATTTGGT
>Ga0257127_1001147_pt1 | contig 19655 bp, 18 predicted proteins | sample SI060_135mmetaG_FD_190152 | JGI IMG/M metagenome (GOLD analysis project Ga0257127, IMG submission 190152) | Marine microbial communities from Saanich Inlet, British Columbia, Canada - SI060_135m | ecosystem: Environmental > Aquatic > Marine > Inlet | place: Canada: British Columbia | collected... | reverse complement strand
CACTTTCGGTAATAGCGTCCCATACATACTTGTTTCTGTGTCCCCAGCATTATCCATAACGATTAGATGGTCTTTGTATTTTCTAAATATGTATTCTTTCATAAACTCAACAAATCGCTCCGTTCCACCAATAGGATTTAAACCTACTTATTCTACCTAAAGCAAAAAGTATATTGTATTTGCATACTACTTACATCCTTAAATATATTATACATATATACTATTTAAGAATGGCAATCATCGAATAATAACATAATATTCACATTAAGTGAATATGTTTAAGATTTAAAACCTACTGATTTTAAATATTATTTAGAATACTTTGTATTCTAAATACAGCCCAGGAACTCTGGCTGATATAGATTCATTAATAAATCTACATTAAATGTTTTAACAGAATATTTCTTGCTCCATTAACATCTCTTGATATTTTTAAATTACATGAATTGCATTTATAAATATCTTTATTAGATAAATCATTATATAACCAGCCACAGTTTCCACAAGTTTTACTTGTAAATTCTTCAGTTACTATATTTATCTTTTTTCCATTTTTATGCATATGATGAGTCAGTTTTTTTATAAATAATCCATGAGACCACGACAATAGTTGTCTATTACATGTTTTTCTTTCTGATTTAATAGGTCCAATATTCGATATTAATACATTATTATAATTTAAATATATAAATCTACATGTTTTATTATGTATCTCTGATATTAAATTATTAAATTTATTATAATAGAATTTAATTCTTTTTATAATATTTCTCTTACGTCGCTTATTTGATCGTGTCAAAAGTGATTTATATTTATCAATCTTTTTATACAAACTAACTAGTGTTGTTTTCATATCATTTGAACCAATTTGAATAACTTTACCTGTCGGATCATATAATGTTTGAAATGTTTTCACTCCAGGATCTATAGATACAATATCACCTTGGTTTTCGGTTTTAATATTATAATTAATAGGTATACATAAATACCAGTAATTGCATCGTTTATTATGAAGTAATTTTATTTCAGTCTCTATTAGCGGCAGTTTTTCTTTTGTAAGTTTTATTGGATCTTTCAAATATCTTTTATATAAATAAATGTGTTTATTATCATCAGATGGTTGTACAGCTGATTTAGGTATGGATATAGATTCCATTTGTAGTTTCTTTTTATTACGGTATCCCATTTTGAAATATTTTATATTTCTATTTTTTAAATTCGAAAAAGCAGATTTATACATAGTAACCGCTTCTTTAACTGAATTCGCTCTAATATCTTTGGGTGTATCTAATAACCATCGCTCACTAGATCTAATTTTATTCTTAGGGACTATTTGATTACGAATTTTATAAAAATTAACTTTTTGTTTTTCATTTTCAATCTTATGAATAGTCTTATTATAAGTATATCTAGACGAGTTTATCCATTTATTTAAAATAACTTGTTGATCGATAGTCGGATTTATTTTTATTTTATAAGTACCAATAGATTTATTTTTTTTTATACCGCCGTTTGCCCATTTGTCGGCAAGAGAACACGTGTATGATTGACAATAAGTCTTCTGACAGTTCTTGTTCAGTGGAACAAACTGATTCATCGAGAACCACGAGTTTGACGTTATTTGTTTCAAGGATCCATTGAATGAGTTCGAAAGCGAATCGGCATAATCTATCTCTGTGGGCAACCACAAGTGTTTTGAGTTTTCCTTGCATCGCAAGTTCCAAAATGGTTTTAAGTCCATTTCGTTTCCAATTGATACCTGAACCAATATCCTGAATAATTCGGTAATTTGGATAGTGTTGTTGGAGATATTCTTTTTGCCGCTTGAGATCATTTTTTTGGTGAGCTGAGGAGACTCTACAATAACAGATTTCTTCTTTTTGTACATCAGTAACAATACCATTATTATTAAAAAATTGTATTTTTTTGCAATAGTTATGTAATGTTAATAACTAAAACAAAATGCTATCAGTAATTAATAAAAAAGTTCCCATAAAGTTTCTCGATTGGATACCAATTAATGAAATTAATTGGGAAGATTTGTCTGGGAATCCAAATGCGATTTATCTATTGGAACAAAATTTCGATAAAATGAGTTGGCATTTATTGTCTGGGAATCCAAATGCAATTTATATATTGGAAAAGAACTTGGATAAAGTGAATTGGTCTCAGCTGTCTTCCAATCCAAATGCGATTTATCTATTGGAACAAAATTTGGATAAAGTTGATTGGAAAATGTTGTCAAAAAATCCAAATGCGATTCATCTATTAGAAAAAAACGTGAATAAATTGGATTGGTCAATACTGTCTTGCAATCCAAATGCGATTCATCTCTTGGAAAAAAACTTTGATAAAGTGAATTGGTCTCAATTGTCTTCTAATCCAAATGCGATTCATATCTTGGAACAAAACGTGGATAATGTGGATTATAGATGGTTGTCTAAAAATCCAAATGCGATTCATCTATTGGAAAAAAACTTGGATAACGTGAATTGGGTTGGATTATCTAGCAATCCAAATGCGATTCATATTCTGGAAAAAAACTTGGATAAAGTAGAGTTAGGAGAGTTGTCTACCAATCCAAATGCTATTCACCTAATTGAACAAAATCTGAAATATATGGAAATTTATTGGTTGGAGAATGGAAATTACTTGTTTGAAAATCCAAATATATTTACTATTGACTATAAAGCAATGAAGACTAATATGTATATACAAAATGGATTTGGTGAAGAATTAATGAAAAATAGATTTCATCAACGAAACATTCCTAAATTAAAAGGGTGGGGATTTGATTGTCCATATAATGATGAGATTTAATACGATACTTATGAACGGGTTGAACTGTAAATATAATTAAAAATTGATTTATTATTCTTATATATACAAATATTGTATTAAATGGATCCTTCAAGTGAAGTAATTTGGAAAAAGAATTATAAAATTAATAATTGGAATGTATATGGTAATTCAGTTGCTGGATTAAGAACATCATTTTATATTTCAGATTTAAATATATTATTAGATGGAGGGTATCAAAATTTTTACAAACCAGATAATATATTTATAACACATTTACATGCAGATCATATAGCAAATTTACATTTGACTATACTTGAGAATAATAACAATAAAGTTTTTACTAATATTTATTGTCCATTAGAGAGTACAACATATTTAGAAAGATTTCTAGAAGCTTTTTTTGTATGTAATTATAGTACAGAAAGAGTAAATTTTAGCAAAATATTTAGGGTTCATGGATTTGTACCTGGCCAAAAAAAAGAAATTATATTAAATAAGAAAAAATTTATAGTTGAAGCATTAAAATCTAATCATGTAATACAAACATTAAGTTATGGTTTTAATTTTGTAAGTAAAAAATTAAAAGATGAGTATAAAGATAAAACTGGAGAAGAATTAGTAAATATAAAAAAATCTGGAATTGATATAGTTCATGAGGTAACAACTGGTGTATTGTTGTTTGTAGGAGATACAGATAGTGATATTTTTAATAATAGTAGTTTTTATAATTATTCAAATATAATTATAGAATGTACATTTTTTGATATTAATGATATAGAAACTTCTAAAGAAAGAAAGCACATGCATTGGGAATTTTTAGAAAAAGTAATTAAGAAAGAGGAACATATTAATTTTCATATTATTCATATTTCACCTAAACATTTGAATAATTATTCATCATTTATTGAGAATAAAATCAATAATTTAAACTTTCTTTATTAGAAACAAATTTAATTCATATATATATAATTGGATACATATGTGGTACATAGTATTTATGTAAAAAAATTGAAAAATGCACATTATACTATGATTATGAGAGATAATTAAAAATGTTTAAAAAAGGAGAAATAATGAATGAAGAACAATCTAAAAAGGTTGTTATTAAGACTTTGAGAGAAGTTAATGGAAAAAAGTTATGTTGTAGTTATTTTCAAAAAGTACTACAAAATGAGAGGGGATCAGGAGTTGATTACTGCAATAAAGCAAACAAAATTAATAAATACAATAAGTGTTATGATTTATGCAGTGATTGTAGTGAGTTGTATAATTTTTGGGATTATCTAGTAGCAAAGGATAAAGTTAATTCTAAAATTAAAACTGATGGTTCTAGTGAAAAACTTGAGAATATCAATAATATTTGTACGAAAGGTTTGACTGATATCATTAGAAAAGTTTATAAATCAATCGTAGATAGATTTAGTCATACTGAAATTGATATGAGTATAAGGTTGACTGTCGAAGATAATGATGATCTTATTATTAATACCATTAAGAAGTATTATGAAGTTTCTCATGGTTGGAAACCCGATCATCCTTCAGATAATGTTACATATCCAATTTTTTCAACTAGTTCTAATAAAGAATCAGATTGTAATCGATCTTTCGATATTGATCATCAAGTTCATTATATTGCTAGAGATATTGCTAGAATTTTTGGTACATGCAAGGATCACGAAGAAGGCGATAATTGTAAGTTTAATGAAAAATGCAGAGATGGTATTCATTTTACTGTAGAGTCAAAAAGTCATGAAATTTTATATTCTATAGATGATCATATTGAATTTTTTAGAGAATCAATTAGACTAGCTTCAAAGACTATTCAAAAAGAATATGTCAGAATTGATGTTAATGAAGAATCTCAAAATTCCAGATACAAAGATGCTGTTAGCAGACCTTTAACACCTATACTTAGTAATGTTCCAAATAAGACTAAAAGTGTTGATGTAAATTATTGGGTAGGATTTTGGTTGGATACTAGTGAAAACTATGAAAAACTATTTAAATCACTTGAATTACAGATTTCTGAAAAGCACGAATTGATTAAACTAATTAAGAGAATTTTATGGAAGTCTAAGAATAGTACTACCAAAATTGATATTAATGAAAATTATATTCAAAAAAAATGGAAAGATTATCGAAATTATAAAGAAGGAGTTTCCGATATTAATATTGATGGAATCTCTATTAGATCTGCTACAAGTGAGAAGCATCTATCATCTGATTTTAAGGCAAGTAATGATGACAGACAGACATTTAATAAAAATTGTCGTAAAAACTCTTCGCGTTATAATAATTTTGAATCATATGATATTGAGCTTAAGGTTGGATTTAATGTATTTGACATGGAAAATATTCATAAAATTAATTATATGAATTTAGATGTTATGGCAGAATTTTTGGGTATTACTTTGTTTCAAGATTTTGTGTTCTTAATTCCTTCACAGTTCAATGTCAAGTATTTAAAAGAATCTATTGAAGAAGATTTTAAATGGTTGGATGATGATTTTAGAGCTACTATGTTAGCTGAGATTAACAGTGGTATGTTAGTTCAAAAGTTATTTAATGATTTTAATGTAATTGATTCTTACAAGAATATGTTAATTGAATCTCACAAAAAAAGAGAACCATTTAGTAATTGGTTGTATGGAGGTAATTGGATCAAGAGTATGTATTCTAATTATCCAAAAGATTTTCTATGTATTATGTTTTACTTTGTAAACAAAGATAAGACAGAATATAAAGGGTTAGACATTAATATGTGTAAAAAACAATACTGTTATTACAGAAATAGTTTGCCAAGTCTTAAGGATCCTCAATGTATCAAGTTGTTTAAACAAGGTATAGATAGTGTTTTTGTTGAAGCTTTGCCTGAAAATTGGAATGAAGGAAAGACATATACTAGAGAAGAATACTTAAATATTTTAGTTGAGTATCTTTTAAATTATGCACTAACTTTACAATTGAAGGAATATGCTCCAGATGAAGTGACAACATATAAGAATATAAAGAAAGACGCAGGTTCTTTGTATGATGTAAGTATTTCGAAAGATAGTATCAAGGCTAAATTTCTTGAAATGCGATCTAAAGATAGTGAAAAATCCAAATCAGAGAAATTAAAGAAGGATGTTCTTGAGAAAGTTCTTGAGGAGCTTGAGAAAGAAAAGGAATGGACTTCTACATTTTTTAGGAGAGAAGGTAAGAGAACTAGTGATATTAGTGTTGCATATGTTACAAAACTTATTGGAATAAAACTAGGCATTGTAACAACGTGTGCTAATAGTTCAAAATTTACTAGAGTTCCTTCTGTATCACCTACTTTTAGGGAATCTATGAATTGGATCAATGATGAAAGGAAGAAAATTGATTCGAATATAAAGTTTATTCATAAAGAAAAGTCAAGATTGTGTAATAATGAGAAGGTAGACCAAGATTGGAAGACTAGAAAGATTGAAGATATTAGGATTCAAACTACAGATCTTAATAAACAACGTTATAATCTTGATATGGAAGAAGAAAAATGCAAACAGACAGAAGATACCTCAGCAATTAAAAGTCTGACAGAAGTTCTTAGGAAATCGGTATGTCAATCTCCAACAGTTGATAAAAATAAACTTATTAGTGATAAGAAACTTGAGCAAAGTATTTTTTCAAGTATCGGTACTGATTGAAATGATGGATCATTAAAATTTTTTTATAAATTTTCTTTAATAATTATTTTATATTTAGAATCAACAAAATTGATTCTAAAAAATATTATATATCTAATTATAATGTTTTATAGTACAAATGGAAAATTTGAATATAATGATAAATTAATTGAAGGATTTAGTGAAAATAAAACATGTGGTTTTAAATCTAAAGAAGATATACCATATGGAATTAATATAGGAAGAGAAAATATAGTAAATTGGAGTTTTAATCATTATTTTAGTATTAAAAAAGTAAAAATTGATTATTCTTCAAAGGATTATTTGAGGGTTGAATATAGAAAAAAAATTATAGATGGTAAAGACCAAACTCCAACTATAAAAAGGTATGAATTAAACTTAAAAATACCAGATGTTAAAGTATATACAATCGCTGTTGGAGGAGGATCTGGTGGAGGAGATATAAATCATACTAAAGACAAGCAAGGTACTGGAGGAGGAGGTGGTGGTGTTGTATTTGGCAATCTTTCATTTACTAATAATAAAACTTATATAGTATTACCTGGAAATGGAGGACCTTTCAATGGAAATATAGTAGGACAAGATACAGAAATTTATGATTCTATTTTTCCAGAAATACCTCAAGTAAAAGCTGGAGGAGGTGGTATAGACGGAATTGTATATGGAGGAACTTGTTTTGTTCAAGAAACATTAAAGGAAGGAGATTTTTTAAAAAATGATACAGCTTTAATAACGAATGATACACAATCTGGTTTTAGGGATACTGATAGAAAATTTAATGGACAGAATAAAAGTGAAAGTTTAGAATGTGAAAATTTTTCTAATGTTAATAATAATTTTGATGGAATAATTTGTAAATTTGACGGTGAATATTATTCAGGAGGAGGTAAACCAGGAATAACTAATTATAATTTAAATAGAAATGGTGATTATTGTTGGGATGATAATGATTGTTCACAAAAATTAAGAAAGAATTATGGTAGAGGTGGAGTTGGCAGAGGTTGTTCAAAATTTACAGATATTAATAAAGGAGTTGATGGAGTTGTAATTTTTTATATTGATTTCGATAATATTTTATTAAGTGGTCAATCTTTAAAAATAGAAAACAAGGATGATATATTATTAGATAAAATTAAAAATGTTCCAGAAGAATTAAAAAAATGGATACCTAATGAAATTAAAAATAGATTATTTATTAATAATAATTATTTCGAGGATGTAAAAGAGAAGATAATAACATCTAAAAATAATATTAAAAATGTTAAATTTGATGATATATTGGGTGGATTTACTAGTAAAACAGGTAGACTTGATTTAACTGATATTAATATAGTTAATAATGATAAAACTTCACAATATGTTGTATCTGGTTGGGAAGCTTTTGGAAAAACAGTATATGTATACCCAAATACTTATGAACAAGATGAAAGTGGTAAATTTCCAATAGTTGCTACTAAAGGTAATCATTATATTGGATTAAGTAGGGAAGATAATTCTGAATACCCAACAATCGTTACAGAAACTGAAGGCTATAAAAAATCAAATTGGCCTTATACTTTATTATTAAGTTGTAGAAAAGATCCATTATGTTCATCAAATGAAGTAGATAATAAACTTAAAATAGAAATTATTTTTCAAGGAACAAATCCAATAAAAACAAAAACTTTTATATTTACTGTACCTGATGATGACAAATGGATAATAAAACCATTTTCTTTTGAAAGTTTATCAAACAAATATACAATTAAAATTTCAAATATAACTGATTATGATAAATCATGGGGGTGTATGAATGTTCCACAAATTTATATTGATAATGTAGAAATTGTTAGAGAGAATTTAATTTTACCTAGTAGTTTGAAAAGTATAGATTGTAAAGGAAAATGGGAAACATGTGATACTGATTGTACAAAAAAGTGGAAAATGGAACAATATGCAGAAGGTCCAAATGGTAAATGTAGTAAAGTTGAAAATCAAATTGAATTATGCAAACCTGGAGAAGGAAAATGTCCTTTAGATAATGATTGTAAAGGTGAATGGGGAGAATGTGATAGAGATTGTTTAAGAAAATGGCGAATGACCAATAAATCAACTGGTAAAGGTATTTGTAATTTTGTTAACGGTATGCAAGAAAAATGCTATAAAAACTCTCCAAATGGATTATGTAATAAATATGATCAAAGTAACGTTATTAACTCTGTATGTGAAGAAAATGTTTCAATAGAATTTTATATAATGTTATTATTTATAGGATTAGTTATTGGATTTTTAATTAATTTTGTAATATTTGATATTAAAATAAATAATAGTAAATAATCTAATATTTAATTTGCACTTAAATCTTTTATTTTACCACAAACTAAAATGTCGCCTACATAAAATGTATTCGCCATATTTATTTCATTATCGTTATAATTAAATGTTATCTCATCTCCATCATTTAAATCAATTAATGCTACTACATTATAACCATCTATAAATACAGTTGGTTCAAATGAATGGTTAATAAATATACCATTTTCATCATAAATATGTTTGTTATCTCCAATATGAATTGATTCTCGCGTAGGATGATCTAAAATTTTTCCCGATAATTTAAATACTGTATTTCCAGTCTTAACACTTTTTCTTAGAACAAGTCCTTTTCCATTATGTAAAGTACTTCCTACAATTTCCATTAAGAAAATAATAGTTTTTCTTTTTATATGTTTTTATTTAGTGTTTATTATTTATTATTCTGTAAAAAGAGTAGAATCTATCACTAAATATTGTGGGATTATTACATCTACATTAATCATATATGTTATTTTATCTAATTTTGTTATATTTGATATAAAAATAAATAATAGTCAATAAACTAATATTTAATTTTTTAATTGTTATTATTTTATTATAAAAATATATTAATTCTAAGTTATTAATATGGTAGTTGGAAGTTCAAACAATACATATGATCAGTATCAAAGTTTTGAGGATCATATTGCAGAAAATATTCAAACTAAAGAAGAAAATATTGAATCAGATAAAAATATTAAAAGAAATGAAAATGGGTATACAGATGTTTATCCAGTAATTGATACACGTGAAAATACTGAAGAATCTGAAGAATCTAAAGTTAATAATCGATTTAATGATTTAGATAAAATAGAAAATAAAATTAATTATGTTGATTTAGATGTAACAAATAATAATATTGAAATTAAAGATACTAAAGTTATAAAGTTCTGTAGAAAAAATTTTGGAAAACATTATAAATTAATTACATTTTTAATTATGATTGAATTAGTAATATTAGGTTTTATTTTATATAGGTATATGTCTAAACCAACATTACCTGTTAATATGTCTCCTGAAATGGTTATTAATAATTTAAGAAGATTTAATTAAAAAAAATAATTTATATTTTTTCATTTTATTAATAACAAAATTATTTATATTTTTATTAATATAATCAGAACAATATTTATTATAGTCTACTATTTCTGATTTATAATCTTTTTTTTTATTTATTGAAAAATTTTTAATAATTTTACCTATATCTTTTTTAATTTCTATAAATTCATATTTAAAATTTATTTTGAATTTATAGTCATTTGTAATTTCTGTTGAAAAATGTTTTATATCATTTGATAAATCATATACTTTTATAGTTTCAAACCGTTGAAGATAAGAATCATTGTTAATTATTCTAATTCTAATTTCATTTTTAATCGTTATTTTGAGAGAGCTAAGTAGCAAAATAATTTTTTTTATTCTATCAAAATTAATTATTGGTTCTTTAAATTTAATTATTCTTAAACTATGTAATTTATTTAATTCTAAACTTAAATTACTAATATTATTTAATATTTTATCGAGAAATCTTAGTTTTTTTAAGATTTCGGTCATATTAATTAAAATTTGAAAATAAATATATTATAAATTAGTATTTATAATATAATTAAAAACAATTAATTTTAAAAATTGAAAATATAATTAGTAGTATACAAACTAATTTTCAAGTATGTTTAAAGATAATTTTTTAGGAAAAGTGGAAAGTGATATTGATGTTCTTGATAAATTACACATTACATATAAATTTTGTCCAAATAGTAACATGATAAGACCAAGAATAGATCAAAAAGAGATAAAAATAGAAAAAATTATACAAATAAAATATGATTGGTATAATATTAAAGATTTTATAAGCCATGTTGTGTTTGGTTTAAAATATTTTGAAAATATAGAATGTGATGGATCAATAAAAAAATATGTTAAATATATAGATGAAATCTCTAAAAATTATGTATTTATGGAACAATTTTTTCCTTATGATGTAGTTGGTTTTCATTGGATTATGTGGTACCCAACTAGATATCAGTTAAAATCAGATGATGATATATCAGAAGATATATACAATGAATTAATTAAAATTGTAAAATCAGAAAATTTTAATTTCTGTTGGTATATTAATCCGAGTATGACAATTAATGATTTTTTTCACGTACAGGTATTTTGGGATATTTTTTAGTTTATTTCTTTGACTCTTTATTTGACCCTTTCTTTGACCCTTTCTTTGACTCTTTCTTTGACCCTTTCTTTGACCCTTTCTTTGACCCTTTCTTTGACCCTTTCTTTGACCCTTTCTTTGACCCTTTCTTTGACTCTTTCTTATTTACTTTTCTTACAGATTCTTCAATATCATAATCATTATCAAAATCTAGTTTTTCATCATTATCATAATCATTGTCATAATCCACTTTATATCTTGCTACTGGTTGATTAACAATAGGTTGATTTATAAGGAATGATGTTCCAGGAGAGCTAATATAATTAATATTTGGAACATAAGTAGGATAAATATTAAATCCAAAAATATTATTAGTTAATACTCCTGGTCTTATTCCATTGTCATTAACTAAAGTTAAATGATAATAGTTACCGTATTGAGTTAGATTGAAAATCCAACTATGATTATTAATAAATTTAGAAGTTACATGTATTCCTGTTGATAATCCGGCAAATCCGTATATATATTCCATAAAATCTAATGTGTTTACTAATTCAGGACTTAGTAATACACCTCCGCCATTATTTAATTTGAGAATTAAATAAACAGCATTTTGTAAATCATTTATAATATTATTATAATTAACAGTGACAACACCACCTTTTTGATTACCACCATTTTGATCATTTAAATAATCAATTTGATATTTCATATATTAAAAACTAGAAAAAAAATTATTACTATTATTAATAGTTCTTATGGTATTAATAATAATATTATCTTATGAACTAATTAACATAATATTATTTATTATTTTGACGAAATTAAAAATTTTATTTAGAAAAATATAATTTTTTAAATAAAATAATTTCTAATAATATATCCAATTTTTCTTTATTTTATAGAAAAGAAGATTCACTATTTGAATCAATTTTATAAACATTATTTTATTGAGTTACATATAATCTTTCATTATATTCTCTAATAATATCATACTGTTTTAAATGTGGTTGGTATCTAATAACATCATGTATATCAATATCTTCTTCACTTGGCATAATCTGGTATTCTTTATTCATAATATAATTAATAACAAAATACATGTCTAAGTGCTGTGTTTTTAATATATGTACTAGGTCTAGGTTATCAATATTCTTAATTAAAATACTATTACTATAAAATTTGGTTGACAAGTCTTTATTTTCAATTTCTTGATCATCAATAGTCATTATTGTATTACTTTACACTATATAGTTAAATCAATCTATTTATTATATTCATTCTTTTCACAAAAATTTTATGTATAATATTTTTCATTTTTCATTTCTTTTTTTTTATTAAATTTTTATTATAAAAAATTGAAATATATATGTTCTATTCAAATTATACCTATTATATAAAAATGTATAAAGAAAAAATATATAAAAAAAAGAGTAAAGAAAGATTCTTTCCATTCCATTCTATTCTGAATTCTGGTTTGTTGATCATTATTGTTTTGTTTTCAGTTATTGATGTAACAAAAGCAGGGTGTTCTATCACGCCTGACAGTAACGGAAATGTAGTAATCGACAATACTGTTACCAGTATAGGTGATGGTGATTTTAATGGATGTACGGATTTAATTTCATTGGAGTTTACTGAAACATCGTCTTTAATAACAATTGGTGGTTACGCATTCAACGAATGTACTAATCTTGCATCAGTTATAATTCCTGCATCTGTTGTAACTATTTCAGAAAATGCATTCTATGGATGTACATCGCTTGCTTCTGTTACATTTGGTACCAATAGTCAACTGGATACTATAGGCAATGCGGTGTTCAAAGGAGCAATTTTCACGTCTATTGCATTACCCAACACTTTGACATCTATTGGTAACTATGCATTTTACCAGTCATCATTGCAGACAATTACTATGAGCAACCAATTAAGCAGATTGATATCAATTGGTACAAGTGTCTTCCAACAGTCTGTTCTGACAGAGTTCATTTGTCCCCAAACCTTGACAAGTATAGGTGAAGCTGTATTTGCCAATACACCTATAGATTCATTTGTTGTTGATTGTCACAGTACTATGACTATTAGTGAAAATGCGTTTTTGGATACTCCAAATTTGTCTGAAATTGAATTGCCATCTAGTGCAACTTGTAACAACTGTGGCGTCACCACTACTGCATGGGCACAAGGTCCATGTGGACCAACCCAATCTCCTACCGCTGCTCCAACTCAATCTCCTACCGCTGCTCCAACTCAATCTCCTACCGCTGCTCCAACTCAGGTATCTGATTCTAAGGAAGATTCTAATTCTAATTCTAATTCTAATTCTAATTCTATTATTATTATTATTGTTATTGCTTCGTTTCTTATTATAAGCGCATTGGGTTGGTATATGTATTTCAGATATAAATATAATTCCAATATCAAAGTTGTCGAACTAATAGTTGATAAGGACGATGAACTATAATATTTTCTTTATTTTTAGTATAATACTTTTCTATTTTTTTATATCTAATAAATCATTTTAACAATATATCAGATAGAATAAATAGAATTAGTATAATTAAAACAACTATAGATAATTAGTATAACAAGTGAACTTGTAGATAAATCAAATGAACTGTTAATAATTAAAACATAATATGAAAAGTTTAAATTATTAGAAGATAAAATTGAACATCTATTACAATTATATAGTTCAGAAGCATCATCATTAAAAGATATAATGGATGATTTTATGTAATTAATGTATTTCAAATCCACCAGAACTTGAACAAAAATTCGAAAATTGTTTCGTTAATTCATAATCACATTGATATCCTGTATTTGTATTTGTAGTACTATTATCACAATCAGTTTTAAATTTATTAAAAGTTTCATCTGCCAAACTAATTTTTAATTTATTTCCAATAATTTCCGCTTTCTCTTTTGATATTGTATCGCCATCATTATAATACCCAGCCTTTTTTTCAGAATCATCTAATATATCTTCACATATATATTCTACAAATGCCCATAATGGTCTCCAGCGCCAAACATTGGCACGGAAATAACCATGTTCTTCACTATCCGTTATTGGATCAAGTGCGTATAAATCAAATCCCATTAAAATATTAATAAATTTGGCATTAATGTCATATATATTCAATTATTATATATCAAACTTTACAAGAACCCATCCAGTTAGTTAATCGCTTCGTTCCTAAAGTCCCTACTTGTTGACAATGAGGACATTTACAATATCCTTTTCCTCCTCTATATGTTTGTTCACAATATGCATGTAATTGTATATTACAACGAATACAGAATACTAATTCTATAGAATCAATTGGTTCCCAACATATTAAACAATCTGTATTATACAATGGGTATAGGATAGGAGATTTACTATTTGATAATCCCATTATTTATATTATTATTAATTACTTATCATATTATTTTATTGATTCAATTTTTTTTACAATATTTTAACAATATGTAACAGAATCAATTATTTGTAAATTATATAATTCTAATATATATACTGTATATTCTAGTTCATCGTAACCATATTTTTCTAGTTTTTTAATTAAGAATTTTTTCATATAATATATTATATTTTTCGTAAACCTTTTTGAGTAATTTAATACTTTATTTTGAGAGAGAGTTTTATATTTTAAATTAATAAGAAAATCATTTTAACAATATGTAATATAGATTCTATAATATGCAATATGCAATATGCAATATGCAATATATTACATTCTCACATTATTACACATAAACGGTAATCAGGTATGATCTCAGACACCTACAAATCAGCATAACCATTTTCTAACTTTTATTCAATAAATGCGATCCATGTTTCAATAGTATCATTACTATATCCTCTATTAACAAGTTCAGTTCTCGATAATTCCTTGTGTTTTTCTACTGTATATTCATCTTTATCAATTAACATATCTTTCACAATTGAAATAATTTGACCTATTTGCTCTGATTCAGATATTTGGACTTGTACGAGATCACTAAACCCATTCAAACAATTAATAATACGACTCATTCGTCCTGTATAGCATTTACATAAAGAGTCATTCAATTCGATATTCATTATTTTGAGTATTTCATCCGCGTGTTTATCTTTATTAATAACTGACATTGTATGTAATAGTAATTCTTCAAATGTTATTAAAAGTGTTGAGTGGACAGTCTTATCTTCAATATACTCAAATAATAGTTGCTTTGATTGCTCTGTAAGAATTGTATTATTAACTATATAATCTGAAAGAGATTGTATAGTTGGTGGAATATTAATCAAATTGGAAATTGATTTGCGTATACATTCTTGAATATTATGATTATGTACATTTTGACTATCTGTATAAATATGTTGGTTTGTATTATTTATTACTCTCAATAGATTTGGTGCGATAAATTCTATCATATTATTTCTATACTGTATATAGCGTAAATTTTGCACATGTTGTAATCTTAGTTGGGTTATCTGAGTGTCACCGCAATTTAAATCTTGTAACATTGGTAGATTGAGGTTATCTAATTGGGTTATTTGATTGAAACTACAATTTAATTCTTCTAACATTGGTAGATTGATATTATCTAATTGTGTTATTTGGTTGTTATTACAAACTAATCCTTGTAACATTGGTAGATTGATGTTATCTAATTGGGTTATCTGATTGTAATAGCAATTTAAATTTTGTAACATTGGTAGATTGAGGTGATCTCCGATCATATCTATTTGGGTTAATTTATTGTAACCACATTCTAATCTTTCTAACATTGGTAAACTGAGATTATCTAATTGGGTTATTTTGTTGCAACTACAAACTAATACTTGTAACATTGGATAATTGAGGTGATCTAATTGTGTTATTTTATTGTTACTACAAACTAATACTTGTAACATTGGTAAATTGAGGTTATCTAATTGGGTTAATTGGTTGTATTTACACACTAATTTTTGTAACATTGGATGATTAAAATTATCTAATTGGGTTATTTTATTGCAACAACAATATAATATTTGTAACATTGGTAGGTTGAGGTTATCTAATTGTGTTATTTTATTGGTATGGCACTCTATTTTTCGTAACATTGGATGATTGAGGTTATCTAATTGGGTTATTTTATTGTTACCACAATATAATACTTGTAACATTGGTAGATTTAGGTTATCTAATTGGGTTATTTTATTGCGATCACAATTTAATGTTTGTAACATTGGTAGATTGATGTGATTTAATTGGGTTATTTGGTTGCCATTGAAATTTAATGTTTGTAACATTGGCAGATTATTAATATAATCAATATTTTGAATATAATGATTTGAAATATCAAGTTCAAGTACATTTTCATTTATAATATGACCATTTTTCAACCATTTTATGTAATCTTCGTAATTCCATTTCATTATAATATAAATTAATAGCAAGTAATAAATAAAGTTTTCAATTATTATTCTTAGAAAATCTTTTTATTGCAAATCAAATAAAAATATTGAAAGCATAGCTTTCATATTTTGCAAGATTTTCTAAAAATAAATAGGATGTTTTATCATCATATTTGCTTTTGTTGAATGTAAACATAATATTCGACGCATTATCTTTTCTGTCTTTAAATTTCTAATATAAAATGCCTCAGGTTCGTCCGTTATTAGAAACTTTGATATTAGAAATTTTATATCACGTGACATCTTCCTAAAGTTTGTTTCAATCAAGTATACTTCTTCATATATAGCAGTTCGTTTCTTTCCAATATTTGTATTTATTTTTTGGGTACACGATATTAGATCTTCCATTTTGTAACGACAAAAAAGTTCAATTACTTCATCAGTTACTTCTTTAGAAGCAATCCACCCACGATTTTCATAATTCGTATGATTCCATCGGAGTATAATTTTTTTATACTCTTTTTTCATTATGTCTTTATACTGTGTATTTTTTCCTCTATATTTTGACAATTGATTTAATACAGTTGATAATATGAAATGGATAGATGTATTATTCAATACTTTTAATAGAATATCATACAATGCTATATTATATTTATCATCTCCAAGAATCTGATGTACTTTTTGTAATAATAATAATGTATCTTGTGGTTGAGAAAATATTAGAGTATAGTATATATTACAACAGTTAACTCCATTATTAGAAAGAAATGGAATTATTACATTCATAAAGCATTCATATAATTTACTTGTTATATCTAAGTTAATTAAACAAGGTTTATTCTCAAATAATTGAGATATATAATGATTCATATTCAAATTTTTGCAAGATACATCAGTCCTATCTTTACAATAATCTACAATTTTTGTAATTAATGATATTCTATGACAATCATCCATATTTTTACAATCATCTACAATTTTTGAACCCCATGATATTCTACTATGACCAATCATATATATTAAACATTTTAAAAGTACACATGTACTAACATTATTTATATTAAAATCATCTATTAAAATAGTTTCTAGAATATATGACTTACAATGAACATATGACCGAACAATGCGACATCCCATATTTAACAATTCTTCTATATGTAGTTGAACAAGATCGACACATTCGTATGATTCTTTAAGTAAATACTTAAATAATTCTATATCGTCATATTTCATTGATGTTTGTATAAGAGTATAGTAATCTCTTGCATCTGGTCTAATTGCATTAATTAGTATTGGATATGGATAATCACATGTCTTCTTCTTATTGATATACAGCTTATTTGAATCACATATTATATTTACAAGCAACTCGTGTATACTTTGAGACGACATAGTATTTAAAATATCATACTTTTCTATTATATATTCTAACATGTTCGAACATGCTATTTTATATAAAGGGAGATCATATCGGTTTAAGTCGTCAATTGTATAATGTTCATAATCATCCTCTATTTCGATAAAGTTAATCGTATCCAATGATACACCAAAACTAATTAATGTATCGACTAATTGACGATTATTTTGTTCTATCGCGAGATTTATAAAGAATGTTTCATATAGAGGAGTGTGTTCGTTTCCATCTCTGTCGAACTCTATATCAGTAAATACATATAAAGACGATAACCCATTGATACCAAAAATAGAGAAATTCTTATATTCATCATATATTTTCCTAAATATTAATTCGGCGAGATTATCCGATGCACACATTTTGATGATATTTACCATAAATAGGCATCTATTATTTGGTCTCAATGTGTTAAGATGGTTAATTATTTCCATAATATTAATATTTGCCTTATTCGATACATCAGATATCTGGTTGTAAACACAATCAGGGGTGTTACATATCTTTTTATGCATCCAAGTACTTAATCTTGTACTGCCCGTTTTCTTATCTTGATAAGTCATACAGTTATATTTATTTATTCTATTGTTATTCATTCTATTGTTATTCATTCTATTGTTATTGTTTGCCATTGGGGGTGGTGGAAATGTTAGATTAACTTATATAATTTATATTTCAATTTTTTCGCGGCGACCCCAATTGACAATATTTGTATTATATATTTTATATAATTCACTTGATTAGTTATTATAAATTCACTATAATTGGTAATATTAAATAGAATTATATGTTTAATATCACCACATCTAATTTTCGATGCCCAAAAAATCAACATATAAAAGCAATAAAAAATTGAAAATTTGATGTTATCATAAAATATATAATTTAATATGACAGAATTCAACATGACATCAAAAAATATAAACCAGAATTTTACTTTAAGTAAAATACTCGCATCTATTATTGGGAAACCAATTGCAACAGAATCTGATATTAATATATGTATTCTAAAATATTGTAAAGATAATAATTTACAATGTACGGACGGATATAAGCTCGATGAGAAATTACAATCATTATTTAATATTGATAAATGGGATACTGAAACTATTGATATCCATCAACTTCATCTTTATCTTCAAAATGTTGTTAAAGATTTGGATAAATATGAAGTAACTAAACTTAATGAACTAAAAGTACAAATTAGTAGATGTAGAGATAATATTCATATAATAAATAAAAAACTCATTCGTTATAATAAAAGAAAACAAGAACTAATTGAAGAAGATTGCAATGATAATGATATAGTGAAAGTAAATAAAAAACTTCAAGAGTATAATATAAAAAAACAAGAACTAGAAGATGAAATGAAAAATTTAAGAGGAAGTGCCGAAAAAATGAAACGGGAAAATAGACAATTATCGATTAGAACACCGCAACGATATAAAATATCGGAAGAGCTTTTTACATTCATTGGATCACCAAATACGGATCCAAATTTTGTTCCAAATAAAGAAATACATTTCCGTTCTACAATTAGATCACCATTCCAATTAAATGTACAATATGTAACTGGTTTTGTTATAACATATATTAATACACACAGACTAATGGTTAAAGACACCAAGGGTCTCATCATTCCAGATACTGATTTGATAAAACTATTCAATCTCAAAGAGGGAGATACACTTAGTTTTAGCAACCTTTTTAGTTATATATCTAAACATTTTATCAAAATGAACTAAATTTATTTATATATAATTCTCTAACATCTTTATTGATTTAAAACAAAGTATTTAATTTTTTTTTTTAAAACAAAGTATTTAATTTTTTTTTTTAAAACATGGTTAATAATATATGGTAAATAATATTTTATATGGAAATATTATAGAA
>Ga0257127_1001144_pt1 | contig 19691 bp, 12 predicted proteins | sample SI060_135mmetaG_FD_190152 | JGI IMG/M metagenome (GOLD analysis project Ga0257127, IMG submission 190152) | Marine microbial communities from Saanich Inlet, British Columbia, Canada - SI060_135m | ecosystem: Environmental > Aquatic > Marine > Inlet | place: Canada: British Columbia | collected... | reverse complement strand
AGTCTTTAAGACATGTGGACACGAAACACTCATTTGTTTTTCTGTCCACAATCCTGATGTTTAATAATCAGCGCCCTGTGTTACGAAAGTAATACAGGGTTCCTGCCTCGCTCCCGACTATCAAATCCAAATCACCATCATTATCCAGATCAACAAAAACTGGATTCCCTCCAACAGGTAATTTCAGTTCCTTAAAATATTCTGGAGAAGGTTTCCAGTTAATTGATCCTGCTTTTTCAAGATCAAGCTGAAAGCTGTGTATTATTCCTGAATCAGAGCCAACAATCAATTCGGGTTGTTGATCATTATTTAGATCTGCAATTATCGGTATTGCACCGAGACCAACGTCCAGGTTTAAATACTTACGTCTCTCCAGTTCGAAACGGGAACTTTTACTGATTCCTGTACGCTCATATTTGTAGAGCTGCCCCAAAAAATTTCCAACAAGAAGATCATTTACACCATCTGCATTTAAATCAAGAACAGCAGGGACAGAGTTTATTCCACCGGTGACACCGATAAATGGTGTGGGATTAAAGACGAAATCTGCGATCTCAAAATTCCCTTTATTTTCCCAGTACTGAATACTACCTTGTTGATTCCCTACAAGGAGATCTAAATCCGTATCTCCATCTAAATCCGTAAAAACCGGTGCGGAATTCTTTCCTCCCCGATAATCAAGGAAGTTATTGCTTTCCAAAATCCATTCAGCATCTACAGAGTTATGTTCACGCCTGTAATATCTCAGTTCTCCGGACTTGTTTCCAATAATTAAATCAAGAATGTTGTCTCCATCTATATCCATAAATGCCGGAAAAGCGCGGCGGCCAAGTTCCAGGTTACCGTACTTCGCACTGACAAATTCAAAATTCGGATCTATTGGTTCATTTTCTTCCGGATCCTTTTCTGAAACAGGAGCCTCAAAGGCAATTTTTGTCTCAAGCTGTTGCTCTTTCTCATCTTCAACCTCCAGTGTGTTTTCGGAGAGAACTAATGTGCTTACTTTTTTAGTATCATCTTTTGTTATCATTCCGCCATTTTTCCAAAACAGCAGATTTCCTTCCTCATCTCCTAGCATTAAATCTGATTTGTTGTCTCCGTCAAAATCCGCAAAATGTGGTGTGCTATAGCTGATGCTCTTGATATTTTGCCAGTGTTCAGCCTCCAGCTTCCATCCACGCAATGCAGGAGATCTATCAGGCGGTATATGGCTTCGCAGACTTAAAAAGCCTTCACGCCCACCAACGACGAGATCAGGATATTTATCAGAGTTCCAGTCCCAAAAAGTTGGTGCCGCGTTGGCTTTCAACTGTATTCCTGAAATACGCGTATTAAGCAGCACAAAATGCGGTGCTGTTTTACTTCCCTGATTTTCATAGTAAATAATCAAACCTTTGCTATTTCCAACAAGCAGATCCAGATCAGCATCTCCATCCATGTCCTGCAGTAAAGGAGTACTGAAACCCCCAACGTCAATTTGCGAAATATTAACGTCATGTACGATCCAATTCGGTTTTTTTGCAGAACCGCGGTTGAGTAGCAATTCTAATTTGCCACTTTGATTTCCGCTGATGATGTCTAAATCACCATCTGCATCAATATCTGCTAATACAGGTGAACTGTATTGTCTTTTGTTTTTATTAAGAGCAGGAAAATGGATGGGATACCAGTCAGTTCCGCTCTCAGCCCTATTTTCAAACGCAAATATTTCTCCAGAACGACTGCCCAATAGGATATCGAGGCGGCCGTCTTTGTTCCAGTCACCACTTGTGATGCTGGAATGGCGCTCACTGCCGCTTAAACTCTCTATCTTAAAAAAGTTTCTACTGGCTAACCAGAGTTGATTCCTCGTAATAACTCCCTGTAATTTAAGTTTTTCAATTTCCTTATTTATTGCAGGAGTTTCAGCTTCTTTTCCTCCTTCTGCAGTAGGAGGATCTGTTTGCGCAACGTTCTCTTCAGGTTCACCCTCATTTGCGGTTTTCCCCTCAGCGTTTGCTTCACCAGCAGTATCTACTTCGCTTGCTATCTGAGCACTCCCGATATCTGTTGCAAGAGATACTTCATCCAAATTTGTGTCAACACTGAGGTCTGGTCGTAAAATATAGGGTTGCAGTTCTTCCATGCCTAATATTTTTACTTCTTGAGGTACACCGAATGCTGCAGCAAGAGTGGTCAGACACTCAGGAAATCCTCTTAATTGCTTACAGGCTTGTGAAAGGATTACTTCAAAAGAAGATAACTTATCGAGTTTTTCCAATTGAACGGCTGAAATTTTACTCAATTGATCCATCAGGACTTCGTTGTTTTCGTAATAGATAACCATGGAGGAGGCTGTACCTAAAAATAATTCCGGAAAATTATCCTGGTTCAGGTCTTTAAATGTGGGAGCAACGTTACCCCCGGTATCAATAAACTGGAAGTGCTTTGATTTTATTATCCATTGTGGCGCAAAGCGGTCTCCTCCATTAAGATAATAATTTATTTTACCATTAGATTTTCCTACAACAAGATCCAAATCATTATCCTGATCCCAATCTACCAACTCTGGAACAGCATCAATCTGCGGAGCAATGTCAGTAAGCAGTTCTGGTTGATATTTGCAGCGTATATCCGGTGGATCATCAACATTAAAATCCATACAAAAAACTGCTTCATCTGTCATTCCGGAATTAAAAAATAGATGAACTTTTCCGGATCTTGTTCCTACTAATAAATCTAAAGCACGGTCACCGTTTACATCAGCAAAACGAGGTACACTGTTTCCTCCAAATCTTAAACCCTTGTAAATTGGAGTTTTACGGAAAAAAATAGGACTAAGCTGGTTTCCTCTATTTTCATAGTAAAAGATATGTCCATCTTTGGAACCAACAAATAGATCAAAGTCACCATCATTATCGATGTCAGCAAACTCAGGTGCAGAGTTACTGCCTACATCCAGGACTGTTTTTAGCAGGCTGGGGTTGTTTTGTTCGTCTAGACCTTCATGGATCACTACAAAATCTTCAGTCTCCAATTTAAAGAGCGGTACTGAAAAACTGCCTTCATTAACAAAAAAAGCAATGCGCCCATCAGCTTTTCCGACAAACAGGTCATCGTCACCATCATTGTCTATATCGACAAAACGTAACTGACTACGTGCAAAATTGCGTGTGTAAAGCAGTTTTATTTTTCCTTTGATTCTTCCATAATACTGGGGGATCCAGTTATATGATGGAGTTAAAACATCTTCTGCAGCAATGATTTGAACAGCTGTTCCCGACAGAGAGAACAGGATCATGAAAAGCAGTGGAAAGAGCAGAATATTGAAAGATTTTGTGGCCTTGAACATGAATAACGAGGATTTGGTGAAAATGGTAGGAATTGAGTGAAGTTTCTGTAAAACGCTTTAGTCTTTAGTGATTTCTTTCAGTAATCCTGAACCTTTGAGTAACTTGCAAAGTTGATTTTAGGAACCGGATCCTGTATAAGTTTAATGTGTTTCATCACACGAAATTTATAGACTCTTGCCAAACATGTCAACTTAAATTTAAGTGAAGCTAAGTTGATGATAATAGTTTAAGATCCAGTTTTAAAAACAAAAAATATGTCTCTTATTTTGCTTTCAGTTTGTTTTGCCGTTGTCATCTGGTCTGCTACTATGCACTTCAGCTTTCTTGAAATTAATGCTGAATATATCATCTCCAGCAGGCTCAGGACTAAGTCACTCTGGTGATGACTTATTTGCTTTTACACTAAAGTCTTGTCTGTTGATGCACAAGCTCGGTATGTTTATTACTCATAAAATATATTCAAAATATTAAAGGCAGAGTGTTTATCTACCTGCTGTTTAATTATCAATATTATTAAAAGGAATTAAAATGGAATTGAAAATTGAAGTTAACAATATTCCTCTTAAAAATCAAAAACTCGAAGCACTAGTTGTTTTTGTTGCAGAAGACACAGATGTGAATGGAAGCGGACTTAAGGATCTTCCGGATGAGTTAAATAAACAACTCAGTACTTCTCTTAAACTGAGAATATTTAACGGAAAGAAAGGCAGTAGCCAGCACTTTATATCAGGCTACACAAAAATACCGCAGATGTTAGCAATTGGTGTAGGGAAAAAAAATGAACTGGACGCAGAAACCCTTCGACGTGCTGCTGGAAAAGCAGGTAAAATGCTGCCTGCGCTTAAAGCAAATACTGTCGGATTCGTGTTGACTTCATTACTCCAAAATACTACTGAAACTGATGCGGGGCAGGTACTTGTTGAAGGCTTAACATTGGGAGCTTATGAGTTCAATACTTACAAAAAACAGGAAAATAATAAATCAAATACTAAATTCATCAAAATTCATTGTTGTGATCCTGAAAAACTTACTTCTTTGAATGCCTTAAAAAATGGGAAAATACTCGCTGATGGAACAAATATGGCGAGGACATTGGGTAATACACCTGCAAATGATTTAAAACCTAAAGATTTAGCTGCAGAAGCAAAAAAAATAGCGAAGCAGTATAAAATGGAATGCACTGTTCTGGAAGAGAAAGATATGAAAAAGCTTGGCATGGGAATGCTGCTGGGCGTTTCACGTGGTTCAAGAGAACCGGCTAAACTTATTGTTCTGGAGTACAGTCACCAGAAAGCAAAACAGACTATTGCTCTTGTCGGCAAAGGAGTAACATTTGATTCAGGTGGAATTTCACTCAAACCTGGAAAAAATATGGATGAAATGAAATTTGATATGTGTGGTGCCGCGGCTGTTTTAGGAGCGATGAAAGTCATTGGTGAGATAAATCCAAAACTGAATGTTGTTGCTGTCATTCCAACTACAGAAAACATGCCCGACGGTGATGCACTGCGTCCGGGAGACATCGTAACGGCGCATAACGGTAAACGTGTCGAAATCCTCAACACAGATGCGGAAGGTCGTTTGATTCTGGGTGATGCACTGAGTTATGTCGTTAAGGAATTCAAGCCTGATGCAGTTGTCGACCTGGCAACTTTGACAGGTGCATGCATTACCGCGCTGGGACACCTCACAACCGGCGCAATTACGAATAATGATGACTTGATGGAACAGGTCCGGAAGGCAGGAATTAACAGCGGAGACCGCGTTTGGCAACTGCCGAGTTTTCCTGAGTACGGTGAATCGATAAAAGGGAAATATGCGGATTTGCAAAATATAGGTGTCGGTGATTCCGGAACTATCATCGGAGGATTGTTTTTAGAGCATTTTATTGATGGAACACCCTGGGTCCATCTTGATATTGCCGGAACATCCTGGAATGTAAAGCACATCGGTTATCATCCTAACAGTGGTGCAACAGGGGTCGGCGTGAGATTGCTTGTTGATCTGGTGCAGAACTGGAAAACGCTGAAATAAGCGTTACTAAAATAAAATTGAATCTGTTGAAGACTGAATAATGAATAAAAGTCGCGACACACATTATCACAAACTGGTCAAGAAACTGATCAGCACGGAACGTACAGAATTGCTAAAAAGCGTTTTTGAACCGCTTAAGCCAGTTGAAATTGCCAATATTTTGCTGCAGTTGAAACTGCAGCATCAACTGGTCGTGCTGGAAAATCTCGAAAGAGAGATTTCTTCAGAAGTCCTAAACAATTTGCAGGGCTCTCCATCCATCCTTGGAGACATTGTAAAGCAATTGTCTCCGGACCGCTTGAGTGATGCAATCACGGATATGCCTCAGGATGACGCGGCAGACTTTGTCGGACTCCTCGATGATGAAGATGCAAGTGCATTGCTTGAAAGACTTCCGGAAAAAGACCGTGAAGAACTGACCTACCTTCTACAGTATGATGAGGAAAGCGCCGGTGGGCTGATGACGCCTTACGTTGTTGCGATACGAAAAGATCAAACAGTCGCGGCAGCAGTAAAAGAAATTCAAAAATTTATCAAAAAGGAAGGTTTAGAATTATTTTATACGGCTTATGTCGTTGATGAATATGATCACCTGATTGGAACTATTGGTACTACGGAACTCTTGTTGGCGGAGCGGAACACACTGATCGGAAATTTGATGAATCATGAAGTAGTTGCTGTTGATCAGGATCTGGATCAGGAAGAAGTAGCAAGGATTGCCAAGGAATACGATTTGGTTGTAGTTCCGGTAATAGACAAACATTTACGTTTAATAGGTCGTGTCACACTGGATGATCTGGTGGATGTGATTGTTGAAGAACATAATGAGGATTTGGGACACATTGCCGGAACAGGAGATGAAGAAGTTACTGAAACATCCGTTTTAAGAGCTTCCGGTGACAGGTTGCCTTGGCTGCTTGTCGGATTGCTTGGTGGTTTTTTAACCGCGATTGTGATGAGTTTTTATGAAAATGCGCTAGTTTCACTACCGGATGTAACTTATTTTATCCCACTTGTTGCAGCGCTTGGAGGAAGTATCGGCATACAGTCTTCCTCAATCGTTGTACGCGGACTTGCTACAGGTGCTATACAAACTACTGATATGCTTGTTCGTCTTTGGAAAGAGTTAAGAGTCGCGTTCTTGAACGGAATTATTTGTTCTTTCATTCTGGCAGGTATGTCATGGTATCTGACACATGATTTAGGAAGAGCGATTACTTCCGGAATTTCATTGTTAATCGTTGTCTGCTTTGCTGCAACAGTAGGCTCTACGATTCCAATTATACTTAAACGAATGAATATCGATCCTGCTTTAGCAACAGGGCCATTTATCACGACAACCAGTGACATTATTGGTATAGCAATTTATCTTGGTTTTGCTTTTAATGTCAGTTTTTCTTCACTTTTGAGCTCCTGATTTCCAAATGCCTTTTCGAGATATTTTCGGACAAGAGCATGCAATTGATCAGCTTAACCAGGCTGTCCGGAGAGACAGGATGCCTCACGCATGGTTGTTTACCGGTCAGGCTAATATTGGAAAATTCAAAACAGCTGTTGCTCTTGCACAAAAGCTTAACTGCAGAAAATGTGGAGAAGACGCATGTGGAGAGTGTGATTTTTGTCTGCAGATTGCTGAACAAAATTTTCTGGACTATCAGGTGCTGATACCTGATGGTAAATTTATCAAGATCGATCAAATCCGCAAATCACTGAATTGGCTCCAACTCCATCCCGATCAGGCAAAAAAGAGAGTGATGATACTTGATGGTGCAGAACATTTGGGGCGGGAAGCGGCTAATGCATTTTTGAAAACTCTGGAGGAACCAGCACCACATACATTATTGATATTAATTGCCGAATCAGCACAACAACTGCCGGAAACCATTGTCTCACGCTGTCAGCAAATCCGTTTTCGACCACTGTCAGTGAAAATCTCTGAACGTATCTTGAAGCAGACGACAGAGTTGACAAGCGAACGTATACAGTTGCTGAATGCCTTCAGCATGGGCAGTGTTAATGGCAATCTGGCTGCAAGACTTGAACTCATGGAAGAAGTTCAGCAAACTGCTATTGGCTGGCTGACTAATTTATCCGCGGCATCTCTTGAAGAAATGCTGCGTAGCTGTGAAACATGGGGTAAGTCTAAAAATGAAGAATGGAGTTTGCTGCTTGATTTTCTAGAAACGTGGTTTCGTGATTTAACATGGCTGCACCACGGTCTTCCTGAAGAAGAGTTGATTAACGGTACAATTAATTCCGAGGAAAGCCGCATTTCAGCGTTAAGAAATTCTGCTGAGCATTTTAATTTGCAGCAAATTCATGAAATATTTAGTCGAATAGCAGAGTCAAGAAGGGCAATTGAACTTAACGCAAATAAGTCACTTGCTGTTGAATCACTTTGTCTTCACATGTTCCGCAGCGCGGCATGAAACTTAAACTAAAATATATTAACAGGACTTTAGTTGTGAAACAGAAATTTTCCTCACTGCTGTTTTTGTTTTTTACATTAATCTATTTTTCTGTTGTTTCAGATGCTGTTGCCCGTCAACCAACACCGACGGAACTGGAAGCAATACAAAATGAAACAATGGTTGTGTTTCAGGGCTTTCTGCAGCTCTGGCAGGAGGAACGCTATTTTGAACTTTACAAATACGGTAAACAACAGTCCACAAATCAAATTACTATCGAGGAATTTGCGACACGGATGGTTGAGTTGGACTGGGTTCCTGTGGGTTTGGTTCCTGAAAAAAATCCTAAAATATCATATCGCTACCGCACATTACTTTATGTGAATGCAACCATTGTTTTTCGGCACAAGAGCAACTTCGATTTGCAGTTCACAAAGCAGCAGTCGTTTCTGTTGCTTAAGGAAAGCGGAAAGTGGCGTTTCGATTTACTGCAGATGATCCGTTCCCCTTTTTATTCTCCACCGGAATAGATTCAATATAATTTACAAACAGCCTGAAAAAAAATGGCCGAAGACGATGTCAACTTAGTCGGTACTCTGGAAAAAATTGTGTACACCAATCCGGAAAACGGTTTTTTGATTGGTACATTTCTGACGGAGAATTCCACTAGACCAATTACCATAAAAGGTATTGTTTTCAACACTCGTGAACGTGAAACATTACACTTAAAAGGTCACTGGGAGAATCATAAAGTATACGGACGACAATTTTCAATTCGTGAGTTTATGCCGGTTGAACCAACTTCTGCAGAAGGAATGGTGCGTTATCTTTCTTCTGAAGTTTTTAAAGGAATAGGCGAAAAAACGGCTCAGCATATCGTCAATAAATTTGGTAAAGATACGTTCAAAAATATTGACAGTTCTCCTGAATTATTGTCTAAACTAAAAGGTGTAGGCAAAAAACAACGAAAATCACTACTCGCAGCCTGGGATGAGCAAAGAGGTTTGCGAGATGTGATGACTTTTTTACGTGGTGTTGGAATATCACACGCATATGCACAGCGTATTTTTGCAAAAAACGGTTTGAACAGTATTCCTCTGATCAAAGCAAATCCGTATCAATTGACGGATATCCCTGGAATAGGTTTCCTCACCGCGGATGGAATTGCGCGTAATCTTGGATTCGATAAAAATTCTCCGCATCGTGCTGCAGCAGGTTTACTCTATATGCTGGAACAACAGGCACTCAATGGTCACACCTGTTTTCCGCGTAAGGCACTGCTAGAAAAAACCGCTCAGGAGCTTGATATAGAACCGGAAATGCTTAAGTCATCAATCCTGCAACTGCTAGATGATAGTTTGCTGTATAGTGAGAAAATCCAGTCTGTAAACGCTGTTGAAGAGGAATTGATTTCCAGACCGCGTTTTTTAAAAGCAGAACAGAGAGTTGCAGAAAATATTTACCGAATCCTTAACAGCGAAGCTTATACCGTTTTTGAAGGCGAGTCCACGCTGATTGATGAACAGGAGCGGAAGGTTGGCTTGCAGCTTGATCCTGCTCAAAGAAAGGCAGTGGAGGCTGCTCTTCAGCATAAAGTGTTGATAATCACGGGTGGACCAGGAACAGGCAAAACGACCATTGTGCGCTTTATGCTTGGACTTATGCGTCCTAGAATTCCCTCAATCGGACTTGCTGCACCGACAGGGAGGGCGGCCAAACGCATAACAGAAACAACAGGGGCCGCCGCTTCTACAATTCACCGTCTTCTGGAAGCAAGCAACATAGGTTTTCAGCGTGACCGGGAAAATCCGCTTAAGCAGGAATTGCTGATCCTTGACGAAACCTCAATGATCGATACTCTGCTGCTGGATAATTTTCTGGAAGCCGTGCCTTCAGCGTCACGTCTGATCCTTGTTGGAGATGTGGATCAGTTGCCATCAGTAGGAGCCGGAGCTGTACTTTTGGATTTGATTGAGTCCGGAACAATTCCTGTTGTACGTCTCGATCATATTTTTCGTCAGGCGGCAGACAGTTTTATTACCGTCAATGCGCACAAAGTCCGTCAAGGTAAAGTTCCTGATTTTAGTGCTTTAAGTCAAAAAGCGGATGCAGATAAAGAACTGCTGGATTTCTACTTTATTAAAGAGTCAGATCCAGAAAAAATTGTAGAAAAAATTCTGCTAATGAGTACCGAAAGGATTCCTCAACGTTTTGCGTTGGATCCGATGATGGATATTCAGGTGCTGACTCCGATGCACCGAGGCGTTACAGGATCTATACACCTTAACCGTAAACTGCAGGAAAAAATGAATCCTGATGCCAAAGGTCTGGAACATCGTGAGCAGTGGTTTAGGATTGGAGACAAGGTCATGCAACAGCAAAATGACTATGAAAAGCAGGTTTTTAACGGTGATCTAGGAAGAATAGTTAATTGTGATCCGAAAACCAAAGAACTGCATGTTAAATTTGAACAGGGAATTGTACACTATCAAGGGAAAGAGTTAGATCAGCTTTCTCTGGCCTATGCGATTACTGTTCATAAATCTCAGGGTAGCGAGTATTCAGCTGTGATTTTGCCCTTGACTACGCATCATTACATGATGCTGCAGCGGAATTTGCTCTATACCGCAATCACACGCGGAAAACAGCTTGTTGTTTTGATAGGAACAGAAGCAGCAATTAGTAAAGCAGTTGAAAATGAAGGCACAATGCGGCGTTTCACGGGTCTGCAGCATCAATTGTCTGAACTGGGTCTTACTCCTTTATTTTGAACATAAATTAAAAAAAGTATGAACAAAATATTTGCAGGAAAAAAAGTTAAACTGGTTGGGTTGGCCGCTATACTATTGCTGTTGTTGTTAGATACTTCTTTCTGTTTTGCAGAAACCGGCGTAACAGCAAGAAGCATTGTGCTGGCAACTCATCAGCCATTAAGCGGACCGGCTAAGGAGTATTCAGCTATTGGCAAAAGCGCACGTGCATATTTCAAATATGTGAACGATCAGGGAGGAATTCACGGCCGTGTCATTGATTTAAAAATAGTAGATGATCAGTTGAAACCAGAAATGGCTGCTAAAAGTTTGACTGAACTGACAGTCAAAAATGATATATTTGCGATTTTTAGCGGTATCGGTGGTAAAACTCATCAAGCAGTTTATCCATTGTTAAAACAGCAAAGAATCCCAAGTTTTTTTGTAGGCTCAGATCTTCCGGAGTGGACTCAGCCTGTACGTGCGAATGTGTTTGGTTTTATGCCAACCGCAGATACTGAAGCACGTGTGATAGGAAAATATCTGACTCAAAATCATGCTGGTGCGGAACTGATCATCTGGTATGCGGAAAAACCAGTTTATTTAAGAGCAGTTAAAGCTTTGACAAATGAATTATATGGAGTTACCGCCAAGTTGCTGCCGGGAAAAACCGGAAGACTGGTTGCAGAATGGGAGCTTATCAGCGAGCGACAGCCGGATTTACTGGTAGTTTTGGGTAATTTTAGTGATCAACTGGATTTTTTAAAAGCCTCATTAGACTTAAATATTCCAATTTTTACAGGTCACGCTCTGGCTGACAGTCGACTTCCGGAGTGGCTGAACAGTAAACTGGCAGCACGTGTACGTGTTTTAACTGCATATCCGCTGATTGTTGAAACTGAACATCCTGGCAATAAATTACATCAGCAGATATTGAAAGAGTATGCACCTCAACTGTCTGCCAACCGCTGGACGCTCTACGGACAGGGCGTGGCCGAATTAATGGTAGAAGTTTTGCAGCGCACTGGACGCTCACTGAGCAGACAAAAAGCCGTTCTGGCCGCAGAGAAGATAAATCAATGGCAGGGAAAATTACTCCCTCCGGTATTTCTTGATTCACGTAATCATCTCGCACTCAGTTCTTTCCGAGTTTCACAAATATCATCCGGCAGGGTTAATCACCTTTCTGAATGGATTGACGGACGATGAACAGGAAATGTGCCACAGAGTTACCTCAAAGCACCAGGACTGCAAAAAAAGAGGGAGTTGACAACATCACCAATAAAACCGTTTTAGTTGAAGAGAAGGCCCGTTTGATTGGTTTTCCGTTTACTAAAGCAGCAGCAAGTCTGGTAGCAAGCGCACTGAGCAATCAGCAGGTGCTGGCATTTCCCACGGAAACCTTTTACGGTCTCGGTGGAAACGCCTTTTCTACAAGCGTGGTGGATCGTGTTTACAGAATTAAGGAGCGCCCCCGAACAAAACCATTACTTGTACTGATTACCCCGCAATGGTTGCCGAGTCTTTGTCAGTGGAACGATTCACGGATAAATGACTTAATGACTGAGTTTTGGCCGGGGCCGCTGACCTTGATTTTAGCTGCGAATCCTGAATTGCCTGAGCATCTTCAAAATGCCGATGGAACTTTGGCGGTACGTTACACCAGTTCTCCGGCTGCTCAACAGTTGATTGAACTGGGTAATTGTCCACTCATAGGAACCAGCGCCAACTTAACGGGTATGCCGGAATGTTCTACTGTAAAACAAGTTGCAGATCAGTTGAAAAATCAGCTTGAGTTGATAATTGACGGAGGTGAGTTGACAGCAAATCAGCCTTCAACAATCGTAAATTGTTCCAGCAAAAAATTTAAAATTCTGCGTCACGGAGCAATTACATTGACGGAACTGAATCGAATCTGTGAGGTTGGTTGATACTCTGCTTTAATGTCATTTAAATCTCTCTCTGCTTGCTACATTAAATTTTTTCAGAATCCAGCTTTCATAAGAATATTCAGCGATTAAACCCCGAGCAGCAAAGACGTAAATTATAGCTGATTCAAGGCTGAGTCAAATGGTTTCGCTGGCTTAGAGTAAATAAAAATATCCCCCACTTGATTACATATTTCGGCGATACTTGCCGCCGAGTTGATAAAGATGCTGGGTGATTTGTCCCAGCGAACAGACCTGTGAAGCATCCATCAATACTTCAAAAAGATTGCTGTTATCCAGCGCGGCATCACTGAGTCGCTGCATCATGGTATTTTGTTCTGCTTCGTGGAATTGGTGGAATTGTTCCAGATCACGAATCTGCATAGCTTTTTCTTCTTCTGTGGAACGTGCTAGTTCAATTTCTGAGTCTTCTTGCGGAGGATTTGGATTGAGAAATGTATTAACGCCCATGATTGGCAACTCTCCGGAATGTTTGAGAGTTTCGTAATAAAGCGATTCTTCCTGAATTTTATTACGCTGATACATCGTTTCCATTGCACCTAAAACACCGCCTCTGTCGGAAATACGTATAAATTCAGCCAAAATGGCTTCTTCCACCAAATCAGTTAATTCCTCAATCAGAAAACTTCCCTGCAGCGGATTTTGATTTGAGGCTTGCCCCAACTCACGATTGATGATGAGTTGAATCGCTAAAGCGCGGCGCACTGATTCCGCTGTGGGTGTGGTGATTGCCTCGTCGTATGCATTGGTGTGGAGTGAATTACAGTTGTCGTAAATTGCGTAAAGAGCCTGCAGAGTAGTCCGAATGTCATTGAAATCGATCTCCATAGCGTGCAGTGATCTTCCGGATGTCTGGATATGATATTTTAATTTTTGCGAACGTTCATTCGCACCGTACAAATCACGTAAGGCTACAGCAAAAATCCGCCGCGCCACTCTGCCGATCACAGCATATTCCGGATCCATTCCGTTACTGAAAAAGAAACTTAAATTACGAGCAAAATCGTCAATCGATAATCCGCGCGCCAGATAGTATTCAATCAGCGTGAATCCGTTGGCCAGCGTGAAAGCGACTTGACTGATCGGATTAGCTCCGGCTTCGGCAATGTGGTATCCGGAAATGCTGACTGAATAAAAATTGCGGATATCGTTGGCGGTGAAGTATTCCTGCATGTCGCCCATCATTCGCAGGGCAAAATTAGTGGAAAAAATGCAAGTGTTCTGCGCCTGATCTTCTTTCAAAATATCGGCCTGAACAGTTCCGCGGATATTATTCAAAACAGAGTTTTTAATTGTTCCGTAAGTTTCCGCGTTCACAAAGTGTTTTCCGGACATTCCCAGCAAATCTAATCCGAATCCATTGTGATTGTCCGGACGATTCATTCGATATTCAGGAACCTTAAGTCCTTGTTTTTCATAGTGTTTAGCGAGTGTTTTCTGCGCTTCCTCCAAGCGCCCGTTTTCACGTAAATGTTTTTCAATTTGTTGATCCACTGCCGCATTCATGAAAAAAGCGAGTATGACTGGAGCAGGGCCGTTGATGGTCATCGAAACGGAAGTGTTCGGCAATAGCAAATCGAATCCGGAATAAAGCCTTTTTGCATCATCAACCGTGCAGATCGAAACTCCGGCATTGCCAATTTTTCCGTAAATGTCTGGGCGTTCATGCGGATTTGCACCGTAAAGCGTAACCGAGTCAAATGCGGTGCTGAGGCGTGTCGCGGGTTGTCCTTGCGCTAGCAGATGAAAGCGTTGATTTGTACGTTCCGCAATGCCTTCTCCAGCAAACATGCGTGTCGGATCTTCACCTTCTCGTTTAAACGGAAAAACTCCGGCAGTGAATGGAAAACTTCCGGGAAAATTTTCCAAACCCAGCCAACTTGTAATTTCACCCCAATCCTTAAATTTAGGCGTCGCAATTTTAGGAATTTTAAGTCCGGAAAGACTGATGCTGTGATTTGAGATTTTCAGCTCTTTGCCGCGTACATCAAAGCTAAAATCATCACCCAGATATGCTTTTCGATTTGCGTTGAATTCATTCAGTTGATGACGAATGGCTGCCGGAAGTTTGTGTAGTTTTTCGTTATAAAGTTCCGCAATGTGACGTAAATTTTCCGGAACTTCCTCAATTTCAAACTGAGTAAGTCCGTTACTGTCCTGCAGTTGTGAGCTTTCTGCTTGTTTTTCTGTAAGCTCTGCCGGTTTTAGGCTGCTTGTCATTTGCTGAATTGTTCCATGCAGTTGTGCGCATTCCGCTGCAAGGATTGAGTTTTTGCGGACTTCCTTTTTGTAGTTACGTACACTGGTGGCGATTTGCCGCAAATATTCTTTGCGCTCAGACGGAATTAGCTCCGTCATTTCGGAAACAGCAAATTCTGCCTGGTGACTGCGTGTCCAGTTGAGAGACTTTTTCCGGATCAGTGTTTCAATCAACTTATGATAAAACCAATTAGTTCCAGTATCGTTGAAACGGTTTGCGACGACTCCAAAAACTGGAATTGTTTGCGCTTCAGACTCGAACTCAAGATGACTGCGTTGATACTGTTTGCGTACCGCTAGGAGAGCGTCTTCAGCACCAGGTTTGTCAAATTTGTTGATCACAATGCAATCCGCAAAGTCAATCATATCAATCTTTTCCAGCTGTGTAGCCGCTCCGAATTCAGGCGTCATCACGTAAACACTCAAATCTACGAGGTCTGAAATTTCTGAATCGCTTTGACCTATACCTGCTGTTTCAACAAAAATAAGATCGAAACCGGAACTTTTCAACAATCGAACCGTACCGTCCAATCCGGCTGAAGTTGCCAAATGGGAACGACGTGTTGCGAGTGAGCGCATAAAAACCCGTGAATCGTTAATCGCATTCATCCGCATCCTGTCGCCCAGCAAAGCACCACCTGTTTTACGCTTTGAGGGATCAACGGATACGATTGCAATTCGCTTTTCCGGAAATTCAACGAGGCAGCTTCGTACCAGTTCATCGGTTAGACAAGACTTTCCTGCACCTCCGGTTCCGGTCAAGCCGATTACAGGAACCTCAGAAGAAGAAAGTTGATCAAAGACTTTTTTCGCAACTTGAGGATTTTCCGTGTTTTGCTCTAACCATGTCAAACTGCGTGCAATATGCTGGATGTTTCCTGCAGCCAATTCCTCTGCCTGCGGTTCAAAATTGTCCGGTAATACCTGAAAATCAGCGCGTTCGAGCATATCAGCAATCATGCCCACCAAACCAAGTTCCCGCCCGTCTTCCGGCGAGTAAACACGCTCCATGCCGTATTCCATCAATTCCTGCATCTCTGAAGGAATTATTACACCTCCGCCGCCTGCAAATATTTTTATATGACCGGCTCCCTTTTCACGGAGCAAATCAACCATATAACGGAAATATTCCATGTGCCCGCCTTGATAAGAACTGACCGCAATGCCTTGTGCGTCTTCCTGAACGGCGACATTGACAATTTCCTCAACGCCACGGTCATGGCCGAGATGAATCACTTCAGCGCCCTGTGACTGCATGATCCGGCGCATGATGTTGATTGCGGCATCGTGTCCGTCAAACAAACTTGTCGCGGTAACGAAGCGTACGTGATTCCGAAGTGTGATTGCCTGTTTTGTAGGTTGTGGAGAGTTCATTTGCTAACTATTATCTGTGGTTAAATAAATAATCAACTCAATGTGTGCTGTACAGTTTTAAATAAGGACGACAGCAAGGAGGTGTTTTGCTTTAGCTATTCTAGTTTAGCTAGCATTAGTTTAAAAGCTAATTGTCTGCTGTACCAGTTCAGGATCTCTTTCTGCAGTAAAAAATAATACGCTGAATTCCTATTTGTAAAAAAAAGAAAATCAGCTAAATTACTCAGAATTTGAATTTACTTCTCTTCCTGTTGCCAACTGATATATTTTCAGTAGATCGTCTTCAGTCACATCAATGAAAGTATCCATTTGACTGAGGGCGTAAACAAAATTCGCGTGATCGACAGGAGCATAAGCTTGATGTGCAGAGTCGAGTCCGGATTCTTTAGCTATTAAAAAAGCAGGATAGCGGCGCCAGCGAAAGAGAGCGTTAAACAAGAGTGCTACCAGCAGGATAGTGACTGTATTGATGGCAATTGGTGTCAGGATATATTCATATCCTAAAGCATGAATGTTTGGTCCTCCGATCACCGCTGCTAAAGCGGTTGCACCTCCTGGAGGGTGAATACACCGGGCATAATACATAACTCCTATTGCTAGTCCCACACTGGCTGCAGCTGCGATTCCTCCTCCGGGCAGCCACTGAGCACAGGCCACTCCGATAGCGGCTGAAATAAGATGTCCGCCAATTACGTTCCAAAGTTGTCCAAGCGCACTGTGCGGTACTGCAAAAAGAAGTACAGCAGAGGCTCCCATTGACGGGACAATATATACCGCTTCTTCTGCTCCTACAAACAAACTACTAATATAAATAATTAAAAATATAGATAAAAAACCACCAATTCCGGAAATGATTTTTTCGAGATGGGAAACAGGATTTGCGCCGATACCGAGATAATAGAGGATTTTTTCTATTTGCATAGCTAGAAAAACAGAGATGTATATTGAAAAGAAATTATAGTAGGCGAGCTCGAATTACCTTAAGTTAAGCATAGCTTCCCGCTTAAGACCGAGCGCTTCTCCTACAACTAATATTTGCTCCCAGCTTGCATCATCGAGCGGTATGCCTTTGGCCAGGCGTTCATTTAAAGAGATACGTTCCGGATCACCTGCGATCAAAACTGGTTCTTCTTGATTGGCCGGAGGAGAAGCTTTGGCATGCGCGGCGATAGCTTCTACTTCGTGCTGCATCCATGGTACATCCACCAATTTTCCAGGATCTATTATAATGCTGAACATATTATTGATGATGCTGTTTTGGCGTTCGTGTTCAGGCTGAATCGTTCCACCTCCGCTGAGCATCCCACCAAGTAATTCACAAAACATGGCCAGTCCGTAACCTTTATAATCACCGAGTGGAGTCAGTGCGCCGAGTGGAGGATTGTCGGTTCGTTCCGGAAAACAGTAGCCTGCCATCACCGCGGGATCGGTGCTGGGTTGTCCCTGATGGTCGATGAGCAGACCTTCTTTAAGGACTTCACCTTTGTTAAAAGCGACGCGTGCTTTTCCAAGTGCAATACGGCTGGTCGCCATGTCAAGCAGCACGGGTGGTTGTTTCTCGGATCCGGGCATGGCGAAACAAATCGGATTAGTCGAAAAACGTGCGTCTGAGCCTCTGAAAGGCGCAACAAGTGGAGGATGGTCAGTTACATTCACAAAGTGCAAAGAAACCATGCCTGCGGCAATGCTTTGCTCTCCGTAAGTACCGATGCGTCCGAGATGATGTGTGTTACGCAGCGTCATCAAAACCAATCCGGTTTCACGGCACTTTTCAATAGCTTTTTCCATTGCTATTTTACCAACCGCCTGACCGTAGCCACGTTTACCATCAAACATCATAATGGAACCGTCACTCTTGAAAAGTTCCGGAACTTGATTGGGCTTGAGCAAATCAGTCTGGAGCATGCGTAAATAGATAGGCAGCATGCCGACTCCGTGACTGTCGTGTCCGGCCAAATTTGAGCGTACTAGATGATCGGCTACTACTTGCGCTTCTTCGTCACTGCTACCTCCTTGTTTGAGGATAGCATCCACCAGTCGTTTGAGAGACTCTGCTTGTATTATCATTTCCTGTACAAAGTTGATGGTTTCGTGAAACTTCTAAGCTAGTTATGTGTCATCTCGACGGAGAGAGATCTTAATAATATCAGTACTTAACATAAAATAGATTTCTCGCTATGTAATCAATGACACGTTTTAATGTTTTTTTCTAGTTCATCAAAGTTGAGTTACACAGCAAATTAGCTAATAAAGCTAACATCAGACTAATAAATGTAATTTAACAAAAAGCCTGAATTCCGGTTTGGGCACGCCCCAGAATTAATGCATGCACATCATGGGTGCCTTCATAAGTATTAACGGTTTCAAGATTCATCATGTGTCGGATGACATGGAATTCATCTGAGATACCATTACCACCATGCATGTCACGTGAAACACGTGCGATGTCTAAAGCTTTTCCGCAGTTGTTACGTTTCATCAGCGAGATCAACTCGGGAGCACATTTTCCTTCATCCATCAAACGTCCCATTTGCAAAACACCCTGCAGGCCAAGTGTTATTTCAGTTTGCATATCTGCTAGTTTTTTTTGTATCAACTGATTTGCCGCCAGAGGACGACCGAACTGGATTCTGTCCAGAGTGTATTGACGTGCCTGCATCCAGCAGTACTCTGCAGCTCCAAGTGTACCCCAGGCGATGCCGAAACGCGCACGGTTCAAACATCCGAAAGGCCCTTTGAGTCCGGAAACGTTAGGCAATTCATTTTCATCCGGAACAAAAACGTTATCCATGACGATTTCACCGGTGATGGAAGTGCGCAGTGACATTTTTCCCACAATTTTCGGTGCGCTAAGTCCCTGCATAGCTTTTTCTAAAATATATCCGCGAATGATACCTTCATCATTTTTGGCCCAAACCACAAATACATCTGCAATAGGCGAGTTGGTGATCCACATTTTGTTTCCTGTAAGTTGAAATCCTCCGTCAACTTTTCTCGCACGGGTTTCCATGCTTCCCGGATCAGAACCGTGATTTGGTTCAGTCAATCCAAAACAACCTATCCATTCTGCGCTGGCCAGCTTTGGCAGGTATTTATTACGCTGATCTTCACTACCGTATGCGTAAATTGGGTGCATTACTAAACTGGACTGCACACTCATCGCTGAGCGGTAACCTGAATCCACCCTTTCAACTTCACGGGCAATTAATCCATAAGACACATAATTAGCCCCAACTCCTCCATATTCTTCAGGAATGGTTGAACCTAAAAATCCGAATTCACCAAATTCATTCATGATTTCACGGTCAAAAACCTCATTGCGGTTTGCATCCAGAACTCTGGGCATTAATTTATCCTGACTGAAATCACGCGCTGTGTCCCTGATCAAACGTTCTTCTTGAGACAGTTGGGTGTTAAGCAGCATTGGGTCAGCCCACTCAAAGGCTGCACGTTGATTTGATTTTGTCATTTGAAAACCTGTTATGAAATTAAAATTAAATTTTGTCATTATAGTAAGTAAATCAGCAAACTTGCAATTTCAATCTGAATTGTTCAGCAAGTTGTGCTAGAATATTGAGCAACAAA
>Ga0257127_1001141_pt1 | contig 19713 bp, 22 predicted proteins | sample SI060_135mmetaG_FD_190152 | JGI IMG/M metagenome (GOLD analysis project Ga0257127, IMG submission 190152) | Marine microbial communities from Saanich Inlet, British Columbia, Canada - SI060_135m | ecosystem: Environmental > Aquatic > Marine > Inlet | place: Canada: British Columbia | collected... | reverse complement strand
AAATCCAGTTGAACAGGATCACCAATTCCATTAAAACAAGTACTGGAAAGAAGGTTTGTTGATATTCCTGTTTGGGCTAAAGACTCAAAGGCACTTGTCACCCCTAGAAACTTCTCACATTAAAGCTGATTTGAGTAGGAGTCGTATTTGATTCCCTTTGGTGGGCCAGTGATTTTGGGTCGAACTGAAGCTAACAACAGGGAAATTTATGTTCACTTCAGGTAAGTCAGTGAAGAATACGCTTTGAGTCTAAGGGGCTATCAATAGCCCCCATTACTCTAGCAAACTTTCTTGCAGTCTACAGAAGCATTGGATAATACATCAGGAGTGAGAGAAGTGTTTATCGAGTTCACCTGATATATCCTTTACTTGACGCCCAAATTTTTCAACAAGCTTTTTGTAGTTGCTGATATTGCTATTAAATATTGCCGTGTAGATACTTTCCTGAATCTCATGCATCGCATGTATATGGGGGGATAACCCTTTCGCCTTCTCGTGACATATTTGGTCGCGTTGCTGTAATTTCTCCATTAACCCTTTCATAAGATTAACTTCGCGGTTAAGGTTGCCTGCGAGGATATTGACGTGACGATTGTACCTATCAATGCGATCTGAAGGTAGGGAAGAATAAATGGAGTTATACATGCCTTTATGAACCTTCTTTAGATTTTTCATGCGCATCTGCAGTTCTTTTACAACTTGCGGACAAATTTTATTTGCGTCTTGAGTCTTCCCCTGAGTCTGCGCTTGCACCGTAGTTGCAAAATACAGAATTGAAAACAAGTAAAACATGGCTAAGGCCAATGAAGTTTTTTTAATCTTTTCCATAAGTGTCCCTAATAAGAGCGGTGTTTAAGAATAAATTTCAAGTGTATGAAGCAATTATATACCAGAAAAATAAATCGACGGATAGCCAAAAAAAGGTATATGTTCCGCGCAAAATCTGCTGAACAACCTGTTCTTTTTCAGGTAGTCCCTCTTCTTTGGATTTAATAAAACTTTTGGCAGGAACTATGATCTATGGATCAGAGATTTACGTATAGCTGATAATCAATACCTTTTGGTGAGCCCTGCTTTTGCTTTTCTGGCCGCAGGCCAGCAAGGTCTTTTAACAAAAGAGTGCGGTATAGGTAATACCGCACTTTAGTACCATTTTGGGACTTATACTTTATTGCTAGATTATTAAACTAAATAAATTAAATAGTCAGGATAAATTTTAAGAACGTGAGTTTTTTTAATGTAGTCAAGGAAAGCTTGGCCCTTTTACTGTACTTGTAGCCAAGTAGCGATTTGACCCCTTTACTGGGAAGTATCCAGGTAAAAGAGCCTCATCTTTGGCTAGACAATTGTTTTTAAAAAAATCGGCATCATAATCAGCTGCATCTACTTCAGCTTGTTTTAGTTCTCTTTTAGGAGGGATATGTCTCTCTTCCCCTTCTTTAGGTTTATTTTCGTTATCAGACATAAAATGTATCTTATTCACTTGGACTCCTTTTAATCAAACTATTTAAATTAACCGCCTAATTATAAAGCGACAGGTTGATCAAAACTCGTTCCAGTATTTTTGTTTTTTTTTACTTACTTTTCATTTCAGCCCAATATTAAGATATTTCTTTTCCTTAAAAAATCTATTTCCCTCTTAAGATCATAAGAACCCTAGTACTCGATGACGCTTTAAGCCTTTATTTCGTGTCTACTAACTGTCTACTAAAATAAAAAGCACTTGAGAGGGCTACCTCTAAGCACTTGTATTTGTGGAGCCAGCGGGCGGAATTGAACCGCCGACCTACTGATTACGAATGGATTTTTTACCATTTTTATAAGGAACTGATAACAGGCTGGTTTCCTCTATCTGTTTATTTTTTAAGGATTTTTAGTAGGCCATAAATTCTGGCAATTCCATCAAATCCGCCTAGGTGGAAAATTTCTATCATAATTTTATCATAGGCAAACCAACTGATTAATTCGTAGAAGTCGAGCTTATTTATTAAAAATGTATTTTCGCCAAAAAAATATCATATTTTTATCATATTGCCGACCTACTGATTAGTAGTGTTAAATTGACGTTTTTAGGAAGTTTTTGATTTCAGGCTGGTTTCTCTTTTCTGCTTTATTTCCAGACGGTTTCAGGCGTTCCATAGGTTCCGCCATTTCGATGGAATCTGCCTTGTTAGGAAATTTCTATCATAGACCGTTCGGTATCTAACCAACTCACTCAGGACCTGTTGGTTCAACTTTAAATATTAATTAATTATAGAATAAACTGACTTGTTCGCATTCTTAGACCGTCAAATAACGATTAATTATTTCTTCTCCCAGGTTTTCCATATCATCCGTAGCTACGTCTCGACCTTTGTCCAGAACGCAAAAATTTTGTGCTACACGGCGCGCAAAGGGTAGTTTTTGCTCCACCAGCAATATGGTAAGTCCTTTTTCCTGATTGAGGCGAATGATGATATCTCCAATTTCATGAACAATATTTGGCTGAATACCTTCTGTAGGTTCATCTAAAATTAAGAGTTTAGGATTGAGTATTAAAGCTCTTCCTATCGCCAATTGCTGTTGTTGACCTCCAGAGAGATCTCCCCCCCTCCGATTAAGCATTTGCTTTAATACAGGAAATATTTCAAATATGAATTCTGGAATTTCGCGCAACCCATCGCCGCGAGCCAAAAGACCCACACGAAGATTTTCTTCTACGCTTAATTGAGTGAATATTTCACGGCCTTGGGGTACGTAGCCAATTCCTTTACGAGCTCGATACTCTCCAGGTTTGCCTGCCAGTTCGTCACCCTCCAAACCAATAGAACCAGAGGTTACTGGTAAAATACCCATTATAGCTTTTAGCAAGGTAGTTTTTCCGACTCCATTTCTCCCCATCAGACAGGTACAGGATCCCGGTAGAACATTCAGGTTGACGTCCCAAAGAGTATGACTTTCCCCATAAAATTGATTTAGTTTTTGAACTTTTAACACTCCTAACTCCCTAAATAAACCTCAATGACTTTTGGATCGTTCTGTACGTCTTCCATTTTTCCTTCTGCCAATACATGCCCTTCATGCAAAACCGTCACTCTATTTGCTATAGAACGAATAAAATCCATTTCGTGCTCGACCACTACAATAGAGTGTTTTCCTGCAAGTGATTTCAATAGCTCCGCCGTGTGTTCAGTTTCTTGATGTGTCATTCCCGCGACGGGTTCATCTATCAATAAAAGTCGTGGATCTTGAACTAACAACATTCCAATTTCGAGCCATTGCTTTTGACCATGAGATAACAGACCAGCCCGTAGATTTTTTTGCTCTTTTAATCCAATGGTTTCCAAATCTTCTTCAATGGTATCTTTTTGCTTACCTGTTAAGGGTTTGGTTAAGGATTGCCAAACATCTTTTTGGGTATGAAGAGCCAGCTCAAGATTTTCAAAAACAGTATGATTTAGAAAAACCGTAGGTTTTTGAAATTTACGGCCTATACCTGCATGAGAAATTTCATATTCCGTCATTTTTGTGAGGTCATGGTTTTGCCCAAAAAATACTGTGCCATGGTCAGGGCGGGTTTTCCCGGTGATTACGTCCATCATAGTGGTTTTGCCTGCACCGTTGGGACCTATGATGCAACGGAGTTCACCGTCATCAATATAAAGGTTTAACTCATTAAGCGCTTTAAACCCATCAAAGCTGACCGTTACATCTTCTATATAAAGTATGCAACCATGCGTTGTATCGATTGAATCATCTTTAATATGGACTCCAGTCATTAGGTAGACTCCCTCACTTTTCCTTTTGAATTAAAATGAGAAAAAATACCCACAAAACCTTTTTGAAAATATAAGGTTACTACAATAAATAAGGCTCCTAAAAAATAAAGCCAATAGTCTGGAGCGGTAACAGTAAACCAGCTTTTTGCCCCATTAACCAACCCAGCTCCAACCAAAGCACCACTTAGAGTCCCTCGTCCGCCAACCGCTACCCAGATTGCCATTTCAATCGAGTTAGAAGGCTGCATTTCACTTGGATTGATAATTCCAACTTGTGGGACGTAGAGGGCTCCCGCAATACCACATAAAAATGCTGACAGAGTCCAGATAAAAAGTTTGTAGTGAATGGTATTGTATCCAGAAAACATTACTCGACTTTCAGCATCACGAATTGCGGTGAGCACTCGCCCTAATTTAGATTGAACTATGTAACGAGACAGGAGATAGCTTAAAAATAATACTACTGCGGTAATTATATACAGGCCCATTTTGGTGGACGGCTCTTGCAACGAATATCCTAAAATACGCTTGAAATCAGTGAGACCATTATTGCCACCAAAACCTGTTTCATTTCGGAAGAATAAAAGCATCAACGCATATGTCATAGCTTGGGTAATGATAGCGAAGTAAACTCCTTTAATCCTCGACTTGAAAGCAAAATAGCCAAATGTAAAAGCAAATAAACCGGGCAAGATCAGGATAACTAGCAAAGTAAAGGCAAAATAATCGAACCCATACCAATACCAGGGCAATTCTTTCCAATCTAAAAAGACCATAAAATCAGGCAGGTCACTTTTATAAACACCTTCTTTTCCAACACTCCTCATCAGGTACATGCCCATGGCATATCCACCCATAGAGAAGAAAACTCCATGCCCCAGACTGAGGATACCGGTATAGCCCCAAATTAAATCAATCGCTAAAGCTACCAGGGCGTAACACAGGTATTTACCCATTAAGGCAAACATATAGTCAGGAATATGCAAAACAGAATCTTCAGGCAAAAATATATTTAAAAATGGGAGGAGCACCGTAGCAATAGCCATTAGGAAAAAAATAAATAGCCACCCTTTATAGGAATGTAAAATAGTAATTTTTTTAATCATTGCGATACTCAATTATCCACCATGCGACCTTTTGGGGCGAATAAACCCTGTGGTCGTTTTTGAATTAAAACAATAATAAGAACTAGAACTATAATTTTTCCCAATACTGCACCTGCAACAGGTTCCATGAATTTATTTAGAATCCCTAGTCCCAATGCACCCGCCACGGTACCGGCTATTTTCCCAACTCCACCTGTCACAACAACCATGAAGGAATCGACGATATATAACTGCCCTAATTCGGGGCCGACATTACCAATCTGAGACAAGGCAAGGCCTCCCAGCCCTGCCACACCCGACCCCAATCCAAACGTATACATGTCGATCTTATGGGTTGATATTCCCATGCAAGACGCCATTTCTCTATTTTGAGTAACAGCACGTACCTGTAATCCCAATGAAGTTTTTTGAAGCAACGTCCAAACTGAAACCACGACAAAGACCACAAATATGAGGATGGCTATTCGGTTAAAGGGAAGAACAACTCCGTGAAAAACTTCGATTCCTCCAGAGAGAAAAGAGGGGTTGGCTACCGCAACATTTTGTGCGCCAAAAATCAGCCTAACACTTTGAATCAGAATTAAGCTGATTCCCCAAGTAGCCAAAAGGGTTTCCAAAGGTCGTCCATACAGATGGCGTATGATGCTCCTTTCCAAAAGGACACCAATACTGGCACTTACTATGAATGCGATTGGAATGGATACTATTAGATACCAATCAAAAAAACTGGGTAAGAATTCTTTAAACAGATTTTGAACAATAAATGTGGAATAGGCGCCAAGCATTAACATTTCGCCATGGGCCATATTGATAACACCCATGAGGCCAAAAGTTATAGCCAATCCTAAAGCTGCCAGTAGCAAAATGCTTCCCAGGCTCAAGCCATAGAACAAATTAGCGGCCTGGTTAATGAAGAATTGACGATTTTCGATTTTTGAAATTGCTTTGGCGGCACTATCACGAATTTCAGGGTCACTTTCTAAATACTCCCCCGCATCATTTTTATCCAGTAAAGCTTCTATAGCTGATATGAAATCATTATCCCCAAATTCATAAATAGTTTTTAAGGATTGCAGACGCATATTTTTGTCATCGCTATTCAATCTTTCTTTGGCCAAAACCAGCATAAATATTTCACGGACTTCATCATCACTCTCTTTATCCAGGGCTTTCTCAATTAACTCCACCAAGCCACTAGATGGTCTCTTTAGCAGATTCCTTGCGGCCTCTAAACGAACTTCGGAGGAATCTGAGGTTAATCTCAGTTTTCCTATGGCCATTGTTAAAACTCTTCGAACCGAATTATTGATTTTGGGCTTACGGAGGGTTAGAGAACTCAAATCAACAGCGTTCCCGTTCTGCACATCGCGGCCTTGATCACCAACTTCATTTAGGATAATAATCGCTCCGCCCTCACTAATTCTCAGGCGTTTATTCTTTAATGCCTCCAAGGCGGGGAGAGCTTTGAGATCCCCCATATTTCCCAGACGTTTCACAGCCATTTTAATTTTGGAGCGACTTTTGTTCCCCAAATCCTTTATGGCTGATTCAAAATCATTTGCCTCGCATAAAGAAAAAGAAAGCAACCCTGCAATTAAAAACACAAAAACCCCAATAAACCGCGCAAGTATTTTGCGGCCTTTTAGGGTGACTGTCGGCTTATAGGAATTAAACAATGGGCAGCTTTTGATCATCCGTATAAAACTTCCCCAAACAATAATTCCCATCATTTATAGATTGATTTTATGTAGTAAAAAAATATAAAAGTATCCCCTCTCCAAGCTCCATAGGCCAGCCTTGGAGGAGACCGCTACTTGTATGGAGCTGGAGAAGGATCTTTTATTTTGAAAGTTAAAACTTGGCTTTTTTACAATTGCCACACACCCAAGGGTATGTCCAATCAGCAACCTTTTCAGCACTATCCGGGATAAAAGGGCTCCAAGCTTGTGCGCGAATGGGTCCATCCGTTTTCCAGACAATGTCGAACTGGCCATCTTCCTGGATTTCTCCAATAACCACAGGTTTATGCAAGTGATGATTCTTGGCATCCATGGTGATATTGAATCCGGAAGGAGATTGAACCGTTTGTCCACCGATGGCTTGACGAACAGCGTCAATGTTAGTCGTGCCAGCTTGTTCGACAGCTTGAGCCCACATTTTAATTCCAATATATGTGGCTTCCATAGGATCGTTGGTTACCCGTTTATCTCCGCCAGGAAGTTTGTTCTTTTTCACATAGGCATTCCATTTTTTGATGAAAGCCTTATTTTCAGAATTTTCTATAGACATGAAGTAATTCCAAGCGGCTAAATGACCCACCAAAGGTTTGGCATCGATACCCCGTAATTCTTCTTCCCCGACCGAAAATGCAACTACCGGAATGTCTTCGGCTTTAAGCCCCTGATTCGCAAGCTCTTTGTAAAAGGGAACGTTGGAGTCTCCGTTAATGGTCGAGATAACCGCAGTGGGTTTTCCTGCCGCAAACTTCTTAATATTTGCAACGATGGTTTGATAATCACTGTGACCAAAAGGAGTGTAAGTTTCCATGATATCTTTTTCAGATACCCCCTTGGATTTCAGGAAATAGTTAAGGATTTTGTTGGTGGTTCTAGGATATACATAATCGGTTCCCAACAATACAAAACGCTTGGCTCCACCACCGTCTTCACTCATTAAATACTCAACTGCCGGAATCGCTTGCTGATTAGGGGCAGCGCCGGTATAGAACACATTAAAAGAAGATTCTTCTCCTTCATATTGAACAGGATAAAAAAGCAATCCGTTCAACTCTTCAAAAACCGGGAGAACCGACTTGCGCGAAACGGAAGTCCAGCAACCAAAAGTAACCGCAACCTTTTGTTTTTGAATCAACTCGCGTGCTTTTTCCGCAAACAAGGGCCAATCGGAGGCAGGGTCAACCACTACGGGCTCAAGCTTCTTTCCCAGAACGCCTCCTTTAGCATTGATCTCCTCAATCGCCATCAGGGCCACATCTTTTAATGATGTCTCACTGATTGCCATAGTGCCGGATAGAGAATGCAGAATACCTACTTTAATAGTATCTGCCGCCTGAGCTGTTACGCTGGACACAAAAAATATCACCGCTATGAAAAACAGCTTCATTTTATTTAAATTGATATTGTTCATTTTAAACCTTCCTTAAATTGTATAAATTTGAAAGATAATAATTCGTCTATCTTCAAAAAAGATTCATTACAGTTGGAATTGAAGACCAATCTTCAATGTGTTTTTAGAATCGGCATTCGATCCATTTCGATCAGCAGAATAAGTCAGATTTAATTTTGCGTTTTGACCATCAATAATGTAGTTCAAACCACCTTCCGTAACCGTACGGTTACCACGGTTTGCAGATGCATTAATATTATCCCGAGCAAAATGCTGATATCGAACATAAGGCTGAAATTTGCCCCAACCTATTTGCTGGGGAATCAGATAACTTCCTAAAGCAAAGTAACCTTCTCCCTGAATTAGGCTCGAATCTGTTTTGTCATCCAGGTCATAATCGTAGTAAGCACCTTCCAAATTGACAACTCCGCCGTTTCCTAGTTTTTTCTCCATGAGAACATCTACATTCCAGGCAGTGAAATCCCCTGAAGCTCCAGCTGTTGAGGTTCCTGCACCATCATCCTCATGTTGAAAAACAAAGGCCACCGCCAAAACATCCTTCGCCCCATAATAGGAACTAGTAGTGTAATAACCAGGCTCAGGATCCCAAAAGTTGTAAGTTACTCGAGCGGCATGAAGAAGGTTGTCAGACTGGTCGGGATTGGTGTCAGAATTGGTTGTGTTTGTCCGGCCCTCAAATGCCCCGTAGGACCATTTGAATTTGCCACCGCCATACTCTTGCATGATTGCCAGACCATTATCCCGTCCAGCAAAAATTGCGGGATAGGCTTGAACGACTGGAAAGTCAAAAGCGTTCAAATAAAAGGGTCCATCGAGATTGGCTCTATCACTAGGAGGAAGAAACCTACCTGCCCATACATCGAATCCTTTAATTGAAAACTTGGCAACCGCATCGAGAACACGGATACGTTCGTCCGTATCAACGTTATCGTTTCCAGTGGAACGCTCGGTATTAAATTCAAGGGTAACATTTTCATGTACCTTGGCTGCTGTATAAAGCCTGATACTATCAAAGCTAACGCCGGAAGAAGAATCCGTCCCATTAGGGGCACCGTCCTCTGTGATGGCAAAAGAACTTCTAAAACCCATACCAATACTGAACCACTTGGTATCATCAATCTTAATTTTTGCACCAGCAAGAGCTGTAGTTGGAAGACCCAAACCCAACAAAAGCACCGCAGAAGCACTGAATAGTTTGCGTTTAAAACCTGAGAACATTCTGACGCCTCCTCTTTTCTAATAATCTAAAATGTAAGTGGATTGAGATGGCGTCGCGAGGGGCGGTGGTCCAAATAAGCAACTTTTTGTTTCGTTCCATCAATAAAATGGAATTAGATGGCATCGCAAGGAAGCGGTGGTCCAAAAAAAGAATATGATTTTTAACACATAGCCATTAAAAAAACAGCTTTTTACTTTATTTATTTTTCAAATCTGAACTTTTAATTGTTTTGGTTACCTGAACTTTTCCCACATTTCCTTTATGAAAATTTATGGTCAACTTACCGGTAAACAGGCTTTTGGCTAACTCGTTGATTAAATCTATCAGTTCCTTCAAGTCTGGCCCTCCCTAAACCAATCCTCATGTCAATGCTATAGGTTAAGCATGATTTTCCCCTTAACAAAGCAATACTCATTCCTTTTTAGATTTTCAAATTAAAGTAATAATTATTGGCTATTTGGGGTGGTTGACTGGACTTCAGTACCTATTTAAAGATATTTAATGCTCTGTCTTGTAGCTATTCCGTATAGCAATGCTTAATTTTTGGGCATCTGAGGAGAGGGTATGTGGAGGGAGTAGAGGTTTTTATCATGCGGTATTAATTGTCTTCAAATGGCTGGACTCACAGTTTTTAATTTGACCTTGGTCTACTTATAGACCAGAAAAGGCAAACCTTTTTAAAGCAATTCGTCGAAAAGTTTATTCTGTTGGGTTTTATACTCGTCTTCATTGAGGAGTTTTTTATCGTGAAGATACTTTAGATGCTCTAGCTTTTTCTCCAGTTCCGGATTGAAATTTTTGTTTGTTGAATCTCTTTCAACGCTTACAGAGGATTCACCGTTTTCCCCACGGTTTTGTTTTGAAATAGGAGGATGCAATTTCGCGACAATCCAGTTTCTCTGTATGCGCTTGCCTTTTTCAGCACTGGATTTAAAATAAAGTTGACCTTCCTGAGGAATCAGCTTCCAAGCAAAAACATTCCACTCACGCACATTATTTTTTTGATAAAAATCTTCACCATGAATTGAGTCGAAACGCCAGTTCAAATATTTTCTGAAAGAAAAAATATCGCCTGATGTAATTCCTTTCTCATTCTTAAACTCAAAATGAATAATTTTATTTGAATTTGCACCTGCAAACGTTTTCATAAGCAGAGGAGCTAGCTTTTTAACTTCAGGTTCTGAAAAAACCGGCTCTTCTTGGTTCCCCAAAAATGTTCCCTTAAATCTTAATGAAACCAGATGACTAATAATTTCTGCCTGTGAAATTTTTATAGGATGGTTCAGCTTAAACTTCTTAATATCAAAGTTTCCATGCGATTTCGATTTGTAACCAAGGTTGACCTTTATAGCGCTTTTTTCTAAGTCCGTACCTTCCGCAACTCCAAAACTAAAAGGAATAAAAACAAGCAAAACCATCATTGCTTTTAAATGTCGGAAAATTAAATTCATACTTTTGACAAAGCTTTTAAGGTGCTGGAATGAGGTTCACAACAACCCCTGGTTAATAATAAAATTTTCTACCTGATCCGTTCCAATGCCATCTTTTAAATTTGTGAAAGTAAAAGGTTTTTCACCTCGCATCTTTTTAGCATCACGATCCATTATGTCCAGAGAAGCACCCACATAGGGAGCTAGGTCAATTTTGTTGATGACCAGTAAGTCGGACTTGGTTATGCCTGGGCCGCCTTTACGGGGAATTTTATCCCCAGCGGCCACATCGATAACATAAATAGTCAAGTCCGACAGTTCAGGGCTAAACGTTGCTGCTAGATTATCGCCTCCGCTTTCTACAATAATCATATTCAAACTTGGATACTTATGGCACAGATCATCTATTGCAGATAAATTTATGGAGGCATCTTCCCGAATAGCTGTATGGGGGCAACCTCCGGTTTCCACGCCCATGATTCGTCCTTCTTCCAGAGCTTCATTTTGGATTAAGAATTGAGCATCCTCTTTGGTATAAATATCGTTAGTAACAACCGCAATTTGATACTTGCCTCTCATTTTTTTGCATAGGACATTGACCAAAGCCGTTTTCCCAGAACCTACTGGTCCTCCAATTCCCACACGTAATACTTGTTTATTAGTCATATTTTTTAAGATCTAAATAACCGGGTGTATTGGGTTTCATGAAGAGCACTGGCTATTCCCTGGCCTGGCGCTGTATAGCCTATGTCTTCATCATTTAACGATAAACCTGTTGAAACCAGTTCTGGAATTATTTCAATGACCGAAGACAATATTTTCTGACCACTGGTTTGCCCCAAAGGAACCAGTTTGATTGCCGCTAAAACCTGATTTTCTGCCCACATCCATAAATATCCCCAAGAAGTATCATTAATCGGTAATTTCCAATGCGCTGCCCCTAAAGAAAATAGGGTGAGAAAACATGCTCCGGATTTTTCTCTCCACTCAACCGCTTCTGAAATTCCTAGCTCTCCCAACAAACGCGCCAAAGCACGAGCCAGCTGTACCTCTTCCGCCTGAAGCTCTCCTGAATCACGACTTGCAAACAAATAATCATTCCAATAGAGAACATTTTTTTTGTCATTGACCGACCATGCTTTATGTAAGCGTGACAGAATAGGAATGTCTAAATTTGTTAAGGAGTTTTCCAAAAGTCCTTTAATCCATATTGAAGATGTGTTGTCATCTTTTACCCAATCCGAAGAAACCGCAAATTCCAAACCCTGTGAATAGGCGTAAGCTCCAACAGGAAGCATTGGGCTGCACAACTGCATTAATCGTAAAGTTTCTCTTGGTCGGTCAGAGTTCACTTTTCACTTATGCTTCGTTAGGATGAGAATGGGAGTGGCTGGAATTTACGCTATAAGCTCCTCCTTCCGGTTCAAATGGAGACAATTCGTGTTTCACAGAAAGCCCCAGAGACTTAACCATTTCTTCCAATACATGGTCCCTTATAAAGCGCAAACAGTTTTCCTCAATTTGAAGAGGAACGTGCCGGTTTCCCAAATGATAGCAAGCTCGTGCAAAAAGAAAATTGTCCTTTGTGGAAATAACAGCGACCTCTTCATCTGCAGCGCAGATTTCGACGATTAATCCATTATCCGCACACAAAAAATCACCGTGGCGCAAAATACTTCCCCGTTCCAGCATCAAGGCTGCTTCCTGATTATCATCCAAAGTAACTCGTAAACGGCTCTTCTGCCTTTTCTCAAAGGGAAGGGTCAGGCTTGTAGAAGGTTTGACAGGAGTGTCGAGTTTTTTTGTGATGGTTAACATTTTATTTGGTTCAAATTAAAAAAGAAAATAACGTTGCGCCAAAGGTAATTCTTTTGCCGGTTCACAAGTCAAAAGCTCACCATCAGCTCTAACTTCATATGTTTGCGAATCCACTTCTATTTTTGGGAGATAGTTATTGTGGATAAGATCTTTTTTAGTAACGCGGCGTGTATCACGGACTGAAACCAATCGTTTGTTTAATTTAAGTTTCTCACTCATTCCATTTTCAGATGCGGCCTTTGATACAAAGCTCACACAGGTTTCACTTCTAGCTCCTCCAAGTGCCCCAAACATAGGTCGATAGTGAACAGGTTGAGGCGTTGGAATCGAAGCATTGGGGTCTCCCATGGGAGCCGCTACAATCATTCCTCCCTTAATAATCAGGGCCGGTTTGGCTCCAAAAAATGCGGGTTTCCACAATACAATATCCGCTAGTTTGCCCACTTCGATGGAACCAACTTCGTGGCTGATACCATGGGTGATGGCTGGGTTGATCGTATACTTGGCCACATAGCGCTTAGCACGAAAATTATCATTATCAGAAGTGTCCGGGCTTAACGGTCCTCGTTGTACTTTCATTTTATGAGCGGTTTGCCAGGTTCGACAGATAACTTCCCCAATTCGCCCCATAGCCTGAGAGTCGGAAGCGATCATGCTAAAAGCTCCTAAATCATGAAGGATATCTTCAGCAGCAATTGTCTCTCGCCTTATACGCGATTCAGCAAACGCAACGTCTTCAGGAATTTTTGGGTCTAGATGGTGACATACCATGAGCATGTCTAAATGTTCATCAATAGTGTTAACCGTATAGGGGCGGGTTGGATTAGTGGATGAAGGCAGTACATTCGCTTCACCGCAAGCTTTAATAATATCCGGAGCATGTCCACCACCGGCACCTTCAGTATGGTAAGTATGAATCGCCCGGCCTTTAAACGCTGCTATAGTATCTTCGACAAAACCGGATTCATTCAAAGTGTCGGTATGAATGGCAACTTGAACATCAAAACTGTCTGCAACTGTCAAACAATTATCGATTGATGCGGGAGTCGTCCCCCAATCCTCGTGCAATTTTAATCCCATTGCACCTGCAAGGACCTGTTCTTCAAGAGCGGCAGGCAGACTGGAATTACCTTTACCCATAAATCCAAAATTCATCGGCAATTCTTCTACCGCCTGATACATGCGGTGAATATTCCATGGCCCCGGTGTGCAAGTTGTCGCGTTGGTACCCGCGGCCGGTCCTGTTCCACCACCCAGCATGGTTGTAACACCAGACATGAGTGCTTCATCCACCTGTTGCGGACAAATAAAATGGATATGAGCATCCAGGGCTCCCGCAGTGGTTATAAGCCCTTCCCCTGCAATCGCTTCGGTTCCAGGGCCGATAATGATGTCAACATCAGGTTGTATGTCAGGGTTCCCGGCTTTACCTATTCCGACAATCCGACCCGATTTAATTCCAATATCAGCCTTGACGATTCCCCAATGATCGAGGATCAAAGCATTCGTTATGACAACATCCACCGATTCTTTGGAAGTTCTTTGGCTCTGGCCCATTCCATCCCGAATTACCTTTCCACCACCAAATTTGACTTCCTCTCCATAGGAAGTTTTATCCTGCTCCACTTCAATCCACAGTTCCGTATCTCCTAACCGTACACGATCACCGGTTGTGGGGCCGTACATATCTGCGTATGCTCGTCTACTGATCTCACTCATTGCTCACTCTCCAACTGTCCCATAATTTTCCCATTGAACCCATAAACCTGCCTGGAACCTGAATAGGCAACCAATTCGACTTCCCTTTTTTGTCCTGGTTCAAATCTTATAGCTGTCCCGGCAGGAATATTGAGCCGGAAGCCTTTTGACTCTTCACGGTCAAATTTCAAAGCGTCATTTGTTTCAAAAAAATGATAATGCGATCCTACTTGAATAGGTCTATCTCCAGAATTAGCAACCATGATACGTATTGTTTTGCCATTATTATTGAGAGTAATATTTCCTTCTTTTACTTTTAATTCACCGGGAATCATTGGAAATCTCCATTTACGGAATCGGGTTGTGAACGGTAACCAACTTGGTGCCATCAGGAAAAGTGGCTTCTACCTGCACTTCGGGTATCATTTCTGGAATGCCTTCCATAACTTCTTCACGTTTTAGCAGTGTAGTTCCATAGCTCATTAAATCTGCAACACTTCTTCCATCTCGCGCGGCTTCCAGGATGGCTGCTGAAATAAAGGCAATGGCTTCAGGATAATTAAGTTTTACCCCCCGAGCCAACCTTCTTTCCGCCAATAACCCTGCCGTAAAAACCATTAACTTGTCTTTTTCTCTAGGGGTAAGCTCCATCTTTTTCCTCTCTTAACATAGATAACTAAATGCTCATATCCAAAATACAATATTACGTAATATCAAGTTTTCCAAATGCGCGGTTCTACTGCGTCATAACCGATTACTTCCTGTCGTAAAATTTTCCAAGCCCTAATAAAACAATTTCTAGCTCTCTCAACACTGCTCCCTAAAAAATAGCAGAGGATAATACCATTCATCTGAGTTACAGAAAACAATTCTTGATCTATTGAATCATTTTTTATCTTTCTTAAAGAATCCAGCAATCCTGTTTTGTCAGTTACGCAAACCATACTCCCTATCACGGGGAAGCCAAGCAATCCCCACTTAGCGTATAGATCTGGACCCTCTCCTTTTAACCGCAAACGTTCAATCCGAAGAGGTCTGCCTTCTCGCCAAACTTCAAAATTTTGATCTAACTCACCCAGACTAAAAAGTTCCTCAGAAGCGGGTCGCCCTAAGCAGGAAATTTCCCAACCTATAAAATGACTTTCGCAGGATAATTCAATTTTTGTTTTAATCTGAGCTTTGGTGCCTGAAAATAATATATTTTCCGATGGAAGCCATTCCAATGTTCCTTCAGGTGCAACTTTTAAAACCTGTCGCTGTCTGGCCACAGGCCCTGCACTCCGATAAAACTTCCCCGCAGCTGGAGTTGTGATTAGAGCATGTGCGTTTGGATTTACATCAATACATATATTTAAGCAATCCCCTCCGACCACCCCTCCGGGCGGATGTAATATATAAACGTGGCATGTTCCATTTATCTCTGGATAAAAGGGTTTCTGAACTTGCAAAGGACCGAAGTGTTTCCGATGGCTAAGTATCGTCCTGTGGTTAGACTTGGAAAACTCCAATACCAGTTGAGCTTTCCATTCTGTATTCGATTCTATTTCTTTAAATTTAGCCGTAAGCATAAATCCAATGACGGTGAAAACATCTCTTTAACTAAAATCAGTTATGTAATAAGCAAAATTTACGCCAATAATGAGATGTGAAAATAATATTAAAAAGTTCAATTAAATTAAAGGCTTATGAATTTTAAAATTGAAGATGTAATTATCTTTTTTTGGATGAATGCTTAAAAATAAAGCACTGTTTCAGAAAAGGCCAGTGAAAGGTTGCCACAGGCCATGGATGCTAGAATCATGCAAGCAGAATTGTGTTTAGAGAGACACCCTATTATGAATGGCTTGTTGACAAATGTTCGCAATATGTTATTGTGCGGTTACAAAGTGGATAATATTAAAGGCTAGGGGCCCGCATGGTTAAGAGACTACCAAAAGAAAAAATTTCGCTATCAATTTATGTGAGTCCGAAATGCAAACAAAAACTGGAGTGCCTTCAACAACTCTATTTTATTTCAGGCAAAAGATTGTCACTCAGCCAAATCGTTGAAGAGACTATAAATTTTATTTACAACACAGCTTATCTTTGCCAAGACAGTGTTTTTTGGAAAGGCTTTGCCAAAGTTGGAAAATTATTTGATACCAGCGAGGCAACAATGAAAGAAATAGAGGAAGTCTTATCGATTGTTCAAAGCAAAAAGGCCGCAGCAAAGGAAATTTTGCATGTTCCCGTAAGCATAAAAGAAAATGTTGTAGAAGGAGTTAAAGAGAAATTTTCAAAAAATAAATAGGTAAGTTGGATGGGGAACCTGCTGTAACAGGTCCCCATCCGGGTATTATTAATTCTCCGGGTAGGATCATTAACAATGGGAAAAGTGTATCTTCAATCAGTTGTACTGTCAAAATTAAACGGTAAAAGCTTTTTAAATAATGGCTCTATGTACGCTCATTGCGTGTGTGGGGCCTTTTTTATTTTCTGTATGTATTGGAATTCTTTAATGAAATTCCCCTTGGAGCCGCCTGCCTTTACCTTAGTCGAGGTAGGAGGTGGAGATGGGAATTTAACAATTCCCTTTGGTGAGTCTGTTTTATGAATGTTTGGAATATTACAACTATTAACTGGTGCGCTGGCCTCCTGAGCAACGACGACGCGCCACTGCACGGAGGGAGGAGCGAAAGAGGCCAGCGGTGTTACTCCCCCGAGTAACACCACCCCTAAAGTGTAATTAGTATTTTTATTATTAATTTTAATTTTTCAGGTTTTAGCTATGGAATCAAATAATTACAGGGCTGTGTTCCAAGGTTTGGACACCCTTCATATCGTCTATATCGGTTATTTAGATCCCGATTGGTGGGAATCATCGGAATTAAAGGTAAAGAAGAGAAAGGCTCAAGAGAGAAAAGAAGTCCCTTACGTGAAGATTGGTTCCAATTCTTGGGAGGTATCGCCCAGAGGCACTCGTGAATATGTCTATTGCCTCATGCGGGATGGTTGGAGGGTTTATGTTCAAAGTGCCCGTGGAATGAAACCTATTTACAATCAATTAAAAATTGAAATTCCCTCGTCCAGACTTCGTTTAGGGCTTGAAGATTTGGATAAGGAGTTTCGAGCTATAGCTCTTTGCATTCTTTCTCTTGGCGGTGAGAGAGTTCAAAGGGTGGATATCACTGCCGATATTTCTGGGTTTCCCATGAACGATCTTAATGCTTTTCATTTTTATGGATTCCCCACAAAGATGAAGTCCATTAACAGCGACCTGATGTTAGAAAATTTTTATGCATTGGGAAGAGATTCAGACCTAGAAACTGTGGTGGTAGGAAAAAATCCTCAGCTACGAATTTATGACAAAAAGAAACTAGCGATTCAACAAGACCCTGATTGGTTTGAGTGTTGGTGCGGAAAAAGTTATGAGGAAGTTCTGGAGTTGTACGAGGGAGACAGTAATAAGATTCCTGAAATAACACGTTTTGAATTTCAACTTCGAGCGTACACCCTCAGAGAATTTCAGATTAATTCTTATGACGATCTGATGGAAAAGATTCAGGGGCTATGGGATTACATGGGGAATAAATGGCTGGAGTTAAAAATAGATGATCCCAACGTAAAAGTTAAACGCAAGCTCCCAATTGCTCCTATTTGGACATTTTTGAGAACTCTTAAGTTCAACGGGAACTTGAAATTAAAACGAGTCAAACCTTTTGCTCATGACAGCTCTAAAAACTTTGAGCAAATTATGGGCCATTTCTCTTCGTTTCTTGCTAAAGAGAAAATTCATTTATTGGGAAGTAATGAAGAACATTTTAAAAAAGAGTTGTTGTGGATTTTTGAGACGTTTTTTCTTAATTCAGAAAAGTGGGACTGGATAAAATTTGTGTCGGCATTTCGCCAAAAGAATAACCAATTTAACGGTATCTAAACTATGGAAGATAAATTTTTTACAGTTAATGAACTGTCAAAGTATCTAAATGTTAAAGGAAAGACCATTTATTCATGGGTGAGTAAAAGCGTTATACCTTTTTACAAACTGCAAGGCGTTATACGCTTTAAAAAGGTCGAAATCGATTTTTGGCTAAAAAATAAATGCAAAAAATTTGAGGGTCTTTTCGGCCTCTGATATGATTGCTAACACAGATAAGAGGAAACCAGACCTGAGTATCAGCTTCCAGAAAGGAGGTTGTTAATGGGCTTATATAGACAAGCGGGAAGCACGGTCTGGTGGATGAGTTATTCGTTTCGAGGGCGACAGGTCCGCAAGTCAACGGGAACGACTAGTAAAAAGGTTGCTGATTCGATCCTTTCTAAAGTCAAAACTGAGATTGCGGAGGGTGCTTATCTTGAATCGATGAGGGGCAAGAACAAAACTTTTGCTGATGTGGCTGAACGGTATTTATTAGAAGTTACGCCGGATAAAAAGCCAAGCACGCAAAGGGATGACAAGTTCTATGCCAGGACTTTATGCAAGTTTTTTGGTACATTCCGCCTCAACGAAATCACAGCGGATTTAATCACTCAATATGTCCTCAAGCGAAAGAAGAAAATAGGACCGAGTTCCATCAACCGTGAACTTGCGTTTCTTTCTGCATCATTCAACAAAGCTTATAAGCTTTGGAGTTGGTGTCGGGAGAATCCGGTTAGCAAGATAAAACGGGAGAAGGAAAAGAAGCGGGTTAAGTATTTTTCTGATGAAGAGTTTAGATTAATATTTTCTCTGCTTGCTGAATGGGTCAAGCCTGTTGTTCTGTTAGCGAAAAATACAGGGTTGAGACTTTCAAACGTCGTTAATTTGAGATGGGCAGAAGTAAGCCTTAAGGAAAAGCTCATTGTCTTGGATGGCGAGGTTATGAAAAACTCAGAAACTTTGGGAATGCCCTTGAATCAGGTTGCTATGGATGTAATTGGCACTTTGTTCAAGACTAGGAAACTCCATCACAAGTTTGTTTTTTGTCATGAGAATGGAGATTCTTATACTACTTATGGGGTTTCTAAAGCTTTTAAGAAAGCCTGTATTAAAGCAAAGCTTCCTGATTTTCGCTTTCATGATTTGAGGCATGACTTCTGCTCAAAGTTGGTTCAATCGGGAGTTGATCTTTATACCGTGAAAGAGTTGGCGGGACATAAGGACATCACCACGACTCAGCGTTATGCTCACTTGAGTAGAGCCAAATTGAAGCAAGCAATATCGGTCCTAGACTAATTATCATAGTTTTATCATAGTCGGTAAAATCGGCGAGTTTTGAAACTTGTAAGGCTTTGTAAAAATGGAGCCAGCGGGCGGAATTGAACCGCCGACCTACTGATTACGAATCAGTTGCTCTACCCCTGAGCTACGCTGGCATGTGTCTATTTAAGATTGAAAGAATGTACTTTACATCGTCTTCTCTGTAAAAATCAACCGCTTAGTTCCCCCTACCGAGGTGGGCCAAAGCCCTCTCTGGCCTGCAAATGATCTGGCAATTATTTTACACTGGGTGTATATAAGTATTCGTCTGCATTTTACGAGGAGCTGGCAAAGGTATGAAAGCAATTGGATACCAATT
>Ga0257127_1001136_pt1 | contig 19729 bp, 17 predicted proteins | sample SI060_135mmetaG_FD_190152 | JGI IMG/M metagenome (GOLD analysis project Ga0257127, IMG submission 190152) | Marine microbial communities from Saanich Inlet, British Columbia, Canada - SI060_135m | ecosystem: Environmental > Aquatic > Marine > Inlet | place: Canada: British Columbia | collected... | reverse complement strand
CCGCACCGGCACCTTTGAAATTTCCGCCCAATTTTGGTGAAATATAAAATCCACTTTCAACAAAAGCACCCCGTCCTGCCATAGCCATTTCCACACCTTCTTCCCAAGAGATATCAAGGGATTTGTCTTTGGTAAAAATGCGACCATTTTTAAACGTTATATTTTCCGCAGGTGTATCTTTTTCTTTTGAAATTGCTTTCGCCATTTCACTGCGGATATTTGAAGCGGCTGATTTTGCTGCATTCCCTACCATAAAAGTAACGCGGCTGGAATAACTACCTAAATCTACAGGTGTTGTTTTGGTGTCAGAAACTTCAACTTGGACAAAATCCATTGGGATGCCCAATTCTTCTGCAGCAATCTGTACCAGCATTGTATCACTGCCTTGGCCAATATCACTTGCACCGCTAAACATTACAATCCGCCCATCAAAATCCAGTTTGGCATGAACCACTGTTTGGGGATAACGATTCCACAGGATTGGCAAAGCACTCCCGCTGATAAAAAATCCGCAAGCCACACCCAATCCATGCCCGTAGGGGAGATTTTCATATCTATTGTCCCAGTCAGATTTTTTTCTTACAGCAGCAATACAATCACGGATACCATTACTGGTGATTCTAAATTCACCAACCGTAGATGAATGATCCGATAGAAAATTCTTTTCCCGCAAATCGCAGGGGTCCATTTCCATATCGTGGGCCATCATGTCTAAAAGCGTTTCTACTGCGTATCTTGGGTTAACCGCGCCATGACCACGCATGGCACCACATTGATGTTTATTGGTATAGGTTCTTCGAGTTCGAAATCCAAATTTATCTATTAAATAAGGTCCTTGAAGTAATACTCCATTATAATAAGATGTAACAACACCAAAACTGCCATAAGCACCACCGTCGATAATAATATCTGCATCCAGCGCTGTTATTTTTCCACCATCATCACATGAGAGTGACATATTAATTTCAGTTGGGTGGCGACCATGATGTGTAATAAATACTTCTTCCCGAGAAAAAGTGCATTTTACAGGACGTTTTATTTTCTTGGAAAGAAAAGAAACAATCATCTCATGGGGGAATGGGTCGCTCTTACCACCAAATCCACCACCCAATACTGGCTTTTTTACTTGAATTTTATGTAATGGAAGTCCCAAAACTTTTGATAGGTTTTTCTGTAGATAGTGGGGGACTTGTGTTGCAGAAATAATTGTGAGAGTTTCATCGCCATTCCACATGGCTACAGCGGAATGGGGTTCCGTAAATCCGTGGGTGACACCGGCAAATATGAAATTTCCCGTTTGTTTATGTTTTGCTGTTTCTAATTCTTTTTCTGGTTCGTTAAAACGAAGTTCTGCTGTTTTGTGGATATTTTTATGATCTTTAGTATGGGCATGAATCTGCTCATCTGGGGTACACGTTTTTAATGAATCTTGTGGTGTAAAAAACTCGGTTAGGGGTTCATATTCCACATTGATTAATTTCACTCCTGCTTCGGCAGCTTCAATCGTTTCTGCAGCAACAGCTGCTACAATTTCGCCTTGGTAGCGAACTTTCTCAATGGCCATAGCTGTTTCATCTCTACTTATGGATAAGACACCAAATGGTACAGGAATATCCTTTCCTGTTACGATAGCAACAACGCCCGGAGATGCTTCCGCTTTCTTTAGTTCCAGGGATTTTATTTTTGCATGAGATTCTGTACTGCGCAGACAAGAGACATAAACCATATTGGGAAATTTATAATCATCTGCATACATGGCCTGTCCGGTCACTTTTTGTACAGCATCGATATAAGGTGTTGGTTTGCCAATCGCTCCGGTCATGAGCGCATCTCTTCCGCGGCATTTTCCACAGCATCTATAATTTTTTTATATCCGGTGCAACGGCAGAGATTCCCGGAAAGGCTTTCTTTAATTTCATTTCGTGAAGCATGTGGATTTTCTTCGAGAAAAGGAATAGCCGTCATTACAACACCTGGTGTGCAAAAACCACATTGTAGGCCTAAACTTTTGACTAAATGTTTTTGAACCAAATGTAAACTTTCACTTGAACTTATTCCTTCGATAGTGAGAATTTCTTTGCCAACACAACGCAAGGTAGGGGTCAAACATCCCAAAACTGGTTTCCCATCCATTAGTATTGTACAACTGCCGCATGTACCTTCATCACAGCATTTTTTTGTGCCAGTTAAGTTGAGTCGATTGCGTAAGGTATCCAGAATCGTTTCATGAGATTCAACCAATACCGATTGCGTAAAGCCGTTAACAGTTAAGGTGACTTTTTCCATGAAGTGATGATTATTATGAATTTCGTTTTAATAACATGGCAACGCCTTGGCCATGTCCAACACAGAGAGATACAATACCATATTGCGAATTATTTTCTTTCATGCTGTGTGCCAGTGTAACAGCGATCCGAAGTCCGGACATACCCAAAGGATGGCCCATGGCAACAGCTCCACCATGAATATTTAATTTATCATCAGGAATATTTAACTCCCGTTGACATGCCAATACCTGAACCGCAAATGCTTCATTAATTTCAAACAAATCAATTTCTTCCATGGAAAGACTGGTTTTATCCAACAACTTTCGGATGGCATATACAGGTCCAAGCCCCATAGACTCAGGGTTGAGCCCAATATTTACTGTTGATTGGATTTCGACTAATGGGTCTATGTCAAATGATTCTATAGTTGACTTATTTCCAACCCAAGCCATACAGGATCCGTCAGATATTCCAGAGCTATTGGCGGCCGTAATGGTTCCATCTTCTTTAAAAACGGTTCGCAGTTCGCTCAACTTCTCCAACGTAGATAAGCGGGGCTCCTGGTCATCAGTAACAGTTTGATCATCAGATACAATTACAGGAATAATTTCGTTTGTAAAAAACCCATTTTCTTTTGCAGCGAAATACCTTTTATTGGATTTCACAGTGAATGCGTCTTGTGCTTTTCGATCAATTTGAAATTCGTCAGATATTTTCTCTGCCGTTAACCCCATATTTGTCCATTGCAAATCATATCCATCAAAAAGTCTTGGATTATAATCCAAAGCGGCTATCATGGGCACATGACCCAAATGTTCTACACCACCCACAAGCAATTGACTATTATTTCCTGCTTTAATACTGTCTGTTGCCATTTGCAAGGCACTTAAACTCGAACCGCATAAACGGTTTACTGTTGCTCCGGGAATGGTGTCTGGTAATCCAGCGAGAAGGAGTATCAATCGAGCTAAATTTTTACCCTGTTCCAAATGTTGCCCCACACAACCGAGATAAAAGTCATCAATCTTATTTGGGTCGAGTCCTGTTCGTTCAATTAACGCTTGTAAAACTTGGACAGATAATTCATCCGCACGTAGATTGCTGTATAAACCTTTTTCAGGATGCCCCCTGCCAATAGCGGACCGACACCCATCAATTAAATATACTTTTTCCATTATATATACTGACCCCCATCTACCTTAATTACTTCACCTGTTACGTGTTGCGCACCACAGCCCGATAAAAACGTAATAACTTCAGCAACATCTTCCGGCGTTCCTATGCGACCAAGTACAATTTCTTCAATGGCTTTTTCCTTAAAATCGTCTGGCATACTTTGGATCATTTTTGTAGCAATAAGCCCGGGGCAAACAACATTCACGGTTACATTCGAACGACCCAATTCCTTGGCTACACTTTTGGATAATCCAATAACGCCTGCTTTAGCGGCAGCATAATTTGACTGACCGAATTTTCCCCGTAGCGCATTGATCGATGAAACAGTAATAATGCGACCATACTTTTTCCCCCGAAAAATTGGGGATGCGGCACGGATGTAATTAAAAACACCTTTCAGGTCAGTATCTATCACTTCATCCCACATAGATTCCGTCATTTTCCATACAACCTTATCCTGATTCGCTCCAGCATTATTGACCAAAATGTCCAAGGTGTCAAATTTTTCCATGACTTGATCTACTACATTTTGCGCTTTCTCAAAATCTGCCATATCCGCCTGATAATAAGCACCTTTCACACCCATAGCTTCTATTTCTGAAAGGACAGATTCAGCTCCTGTTTTATTGCTGTGATAAGTAAAAGCGACATGGGCTCCCGCTTGGGCAAAACTTTTGACAATTGCTGTCCCTATACCCGAACTTCCGCCTGTAACTAATGCTATTTTTCCTTCAAGTGTTTTATTCATTTATTATATCCTATTAATTGTTTTTCCATTGCGGATTTCTTTTTTCAAGGAAAGAAGTAATCCCTTCATTGGCATCATGTGTTTCCATGAGTTCATTTGTATATATTTCAGCCAGTTTGTCCAAATTCTCTGAAAGTGTTTTATTAAACTTCAAACGCGCAACACGATTGGCTATTCGCAGGGAAGATGCACTTTTAGGCAGAATAAAATTTTCGATCCAAGCATTTGCGCCTTCAATCATACGTTGATGATCGTCGAATAATTTGGTCCCTAATCCAGATGACATTATTTCATTTGGTTTCATGCTTCTTCCAGAAAGAAGTAAATCATCTGATTTTGTTTGGCCTACTTTCATTGGCAGAATAAGGGAAGCCGGTGGTGCAAAAACACCAAGGTTTATCTCTGGTTGCCCCATGCGAGTTGATTCATCCAAAAAAAGGAAATTACAGAATATGGCCAATTCCATTCCACCGCCAAGGCACTGACCAGAAACCATTGCCATAGTCGGTACAGATAGATTAATCATTGATTTGAAAAGTCCATGAAACTGCTGCAACATTTCGGGCGCATTATCTTTCGTATGTTCAGGGACAGAAGCGCCGAAACTAAAATGATCACCAGCACCGACGAATTGAATACACTTTACATCTTTGTTGATATTATCAAGTTCAGACTGTATTTCAGCCATCATTGTAGCATTTAATACATTTGCTTTTGGCGCATTTAATATGAGACGAATCACCTGACCATCAAATTGTTCTTCTCTAATTATTTTATTCATTTATTTTATCAACTTTTTTACTTTGCGAAAGTTATTTACTTCAGAAAAGTTTGGTTTTTCCCATTAATCAAAAAATCCGTTATTCCATCACTCCAGTTTCTATTTTGGCAGTATAGCATCCACCAATTTGTCGTCCCACGGATGTCCTTCAGCCAACATTAGGCGCAGTTTAATGAAGTCAACTTCCCGATTCCCTTTTGGACCTTCGTTGAACGCTCTGAACCCTGCTCGAGCTTCTGTAACCATATTTTGTGCCAGCCAATCACGGTTGGTTTGACTATTTTGATCCCAATGCTCCAGTTTCTTTTTCCGAAGGCTGTTCAATGTTTTGCTAGTGCATTCTGGCATCAAATACATCATTTTGGTCGCCAATGCATTCACAGCATCATCAAGCGGACTCAAATCAATTTCACCATTCATGAGTTGCGTTTTTCCAGATTTGAAATCATCTCCTGTTTTTTTCTGACCATATACAATATCACCAGATTCATTCACCCATTTGTCTGTTACGATCAGTGGATTACGCACCACTCCACCATCCACTTTAAGTACAGGCACAGCTTCAGTAATTAATCCAAAATTCTTTGCTTCATACGCGGTCCACATTTCACACAATACACCGCTCTGCATTGCCCGTTCAATGCCAACGTAAAGATGCAGAAAATCTGTACTGCCGCCATCGGGAGCACTACCATGTTTAGGGCCGGCTTGGCCAAAAACCGCCAAATCACTGGAAACGGTAAAATCGCATGCCATTCCGATTTCCTGTCCGCCAGCAATACGCATACCGTTCACACGACAAATTACTGGTTTATCACAATGTAAAATGGATGTGATCATGTCGTTAAATAGACGCATATATTGTTTGTATTCCATGGGTTTCCCGGAATAATACTCGGCATATTCTTTTGTATTGCCACCCGTACAAAATGCTTTATCTCCAACGGCAGAGAAGATAACGGACACAACGCTACGGTCATTGGACGCTTCGCGAAATGCAAAAATGATTTCTTTGACAGCGGCGGTCGTATAAGAGTTATATTGTTTGGGGTTGTTCAGAAAAATCCATGCATTGTTTAATCCTTCAACTGGATTGCCATCAGCATCCAGACAAGGGCGCAATTCATAGATTATTTCTGTATAATCAATATCTGTTAAATTGTGATTGACGAGTGTTGTATTCATGTTATTCTCCAATATGTTTAAAATCCGGTATCATGACCGAACGCTTTTTCAATTTATGGTCTAATGTATCCTTAAATACGGTGTTGATTTCCGACATGAGAAACGATTCAGTAAATGGTTTTATTATTAATTTATTTTCAGATACCAATTGCAAAACATCGGTGTATAATTCCGGTTTACATCCCCATGTACCGATAATATTTGCATCAAATGCCATGAGATTACTTAATCGGACTTCCAATTTGTCCATAGTGAATCCAACGATAGAAAGGGTAGATGCAATTCCCATGAGTGCATAAGCCAAATCTTGTCCCGGTTTGGTACCGGACATTTCATAGATTTTCCAACGATTGGATGGCGCACCCATTTCTTTGCACTTTACTTTAACAGCTTTTTTTATTTCCCGTACATCCATCCCGGAAATATTTAATGTTTCATTAATGCCAACCTGTCCAAGTTGGTCTAATTTTTCCTGTGAAATATCTAATGCCAGCACCTTGCCACCAAATATCTTTGCCAGTTGAGCACCATAAATTCCCACTCCCCCAACACCAACGATTACAGCAAAATCACCTTCTTGGATTTGGCTTTTTACCATGACTTGATAGGGGGTAGATACAGCATCAGCAATAACAGCCAATTCCCATAATTCATGTTGTGCCAAAGCACTTTTGGGAACTTCCGCTAAATATTGTGAAGGGGTTACAACATGACTGGCAAATCCACCATGAAAATCATTTCCAGGCATTTGCTGCTTTTGACAAATATTGCTCCTTCCGACCTGACATAAATCACAGTCACCACAGGGCATCACAGCTGGAATGATGACAGATTTACCTATTAAATCTGAAGATCCATCCACAACCACACCACTGATTTCATGTCCCAATATCAATGGAAGCTCATGGCGAGTGGGAACACCGTAATGCCAGAAACTCAAATCTGTGTGGCATACACCACATCCTGAAATCTTTACGAGTGCTTCACCTTCTTTCAAAGATGGAATAGATTGTTCTACTAATTCAAAGGGCTGATCTTTCTCAACCATTTGCCATGCATATATTTTACTCATTCTTTAGTGGGCTCTCGTCATGATGTTAAGCTTCATTCTTCATTGCCAAAATAGATGCACCCAAGGCAACCATGTATTGGGGATTGGGTGCAATTGAAACGTCCACGTCAAATTCTTCTGATAATAATTCTTGGAGATAAGGGTGAAATGCAATTACACCGCCACAAAGAATAATGGGGATGTGGGTTTTAACTGGCAATTTTCGTATTCGTGTAACAATGGAGAGGTAGATTCCTTTTGCAATTTCTTCGATGGGAATATTATTGAATTTCCATCCCAGTATTTCTGACTTGGCAAAAACAGTACAAAAACTATTAATAATTTTTGACCCTGAAGACAATTTAGCCAGATCACTCATTTCGCCAATTTCCAATTCTGCTTTATCGGCAATTTCAGTAATAAATGTTCCTGTTCCTGCAGAACACTTATCGTTCATATAAAAATTAATTACTTTTCCATCAGGACCGCTTTCAATGATTTTAATGTCTTCACCACCAATATCTATAATGCATTTATGTTTTGGAAATAATGCTGAAACACCAGCAGATGCACAAATGAGTTCTGTTTTTTTAATATCGCCATCAAACGTATCCCGACCATATCCGGTCGTACAAATTTGTTTGATTGAAAATTGCTTATTTATTTTTGTTAATTGATCCCTGAACATACCTTTGTTCCTACTCAAAGTAGGAATAACATTATTTAGCACAAGTCCACCAGAATCATCAGTCACAGCAAATTTAGTATAAGATGAACCAAGGTCGATTCCGAGATAATAGACACCCATTTTCTTTTTTTCATGCAAATGAATTAATGCAGTGACACCTTGATTTAAAGGTGTATCAATCCCGTATTTTTTGCCATACTCTACAATTTTTCCATTTAACTGATCGATTTCTGTTTTTACGCCATTTTCAATGTCAATTAGCATAGATGGTTTGTGGTTTCCGGCTTTTGTAAGGTATTGAATAGAAGATTGGCGAAATCCATCTTTGATTTCGATATTTTCTTTTTTTGCTACTTGAATGGATTCATCAATAATACCCGTAACCATATCCACAGTTTCAGGAAAACTCATGACCTCTCTCATTGTACGATGAGATATAGCGCATAGTCCGCTCAAAGCCGCATTTAGGATTGCCTTCTCCCAAACATGATTCTGAATTTGAGATACATTACAAATGTCCGTTTTTAGATTGACGTTATTCAGGAGATTAGCTAATGCTTTAGCCACTACTTTACCACTATTTGTCAAGGATGCAATATGATTAGGGGGATTGAAAAAAGTAACATTCACAGTATTCTGATTTTCCATTTCGCCTGCATAATTAATAACCATACGCAATGTTCTTTCTTTACCGAAAGCTTCCGCCGCAATTAATTCATTATCAATACCATTTTGGGCACACATAACAAATAATTTTTCATCATCAGTCTTAGACAGTTGATCAACCACGACTTGCAATACAGTGGTTTTGACGGAAATTATCACTAAGTCCAAATCATGCTTTTTCAATTCACTAACGGAATAACAAACTTTATCCACCTTTACATTTTTTTGAATTGTATTGATTAGTGAAATACCAACTTTCTTTATTTCATCTATTTTTTCCGCATCAATATCACATAATACAACATAAGCTCCTGATTCAATAAAATGAGCAGACAATGTTAATCCAACAGGCCCCGCACCGATGATACCGATTTTTAATGGAGTTTTTGGATTGTAAGTCATATTTTGGTCACTTATTATATTTAAGTTGTTCGATAAATGTCTCAATTTTTGTTCTCGTCTGCCCTTCGGAAAAAAACCTTAAATCCACTAAATCACCATCAAATGATACAGTGTCAATCCCGGTAGCTTCTTCTACTCTTTTGGGTAGGCCAAATCGACTGTTGGCATTATTGAAACAGGTTTTTGAATCATGGAAAACAACGCCGTCCACTTCAAATTTACCCATGATATCCTTCATCATTTCCAACTTGGTGTTTTCGCCGCGATTGATAAAAATTTGCGTATAGGCATAAGCCATGGATTCCAATGGATTGTCCGGATCAAAATGATCAAAAACCCAGCTATTGCAATAAGTTGAAGCCACAACCGAAGTTTGGTTTTCAGCGAAGAATTCCGATAGAGAACGCAGCCGACCCCACACAGGCATTCCTTCCCAATAGATTCGTACCTTTTCATTGGGGATTGCCCCTTCATTTTGTGCAACCAATTCTTTTAATTCAATCAACGCATCCTTGTAAAAATCAACGCAGATTTGTGTTCCGCGAAGTACCACAATAGGCGCCATTAGAATACAGCCGTCAAAAAAAGTCAAGGGCGAAGGGGTATGACTCGCTGTTTCCAGTACTTCTTTCCAAAGTTGAGATCCTTCAAAACTCAACCGAACTGTTTCCGATAATTTCTTTGGGTCTAATGGTTTACCAATAATTTTTTCACCTACTTTAATCAGCTTTTTGAATTGGGAGACAACATTGTCAATTTCTGCTTGAGTGATTATTTCAAGATATCGCGGTGGAAAAATACCTACTACAGGGCAGTTGTATTCCCGACCAAAAAAATTAAACCATTCCGCAACTTCTCTGCATTGATTTGTGTTAAAAACAATGAGATTTGGTTCTGGTATGGATTCTAAACCATAAATTGTTGTCAATGGTGTTTCCTTCATGAGCCAAGCACCAATATCAGCTGTAAGGTAAGAACAAATTTCACCATCATATCCTTCTTGGTGGGCTCGGGGAATATATTTTTCTGCTGTTCGGGATGCGCCCAGTAATGCGCCGTGATTTTCGGGGAAATAAACTTCAAATCCGAGTGCTCGAAGTATTTCTGCAGGCCCTGCACTAGTACACCAAGCGATGGGAGCTTTCATACCCGTAAAATAGTCTTTTAATAATTCTTTTAATGCAATTTGAGATTTTAAATGAGCCATTTCTTATTCCATGTTTATGATGTAAACATCTTCTGACTTCGATTCCAGAGGATTATAAAGAGATTCGATTTCCGCTTTAAATACTTTCCCCACCACATTGGGCGCCAGTTTCATGGAAGGGGTCAATTCTTCGTTTTCGATACTTAACTCGTAGTCTATCAGCATGGCTTTTTTATATCGGGAAAATTTGGTGTCATTGGCATTGTTCCATTTTAACAAACAATCTGACAGACAGTTAAAATAATCATCCATACCTTCGGGGCATTTACAATTTTTTGAAAGAAGAGATGCATCGGGTTTTTGGGAAAATAAACTTTTATTGGGAAACACCAAAAGAACTGGATGATTTTTTCCCCTTCCGTAGAGATAGGCATGGGCAAGGTAGGCACAATCTTTTGCAATGAGATTTTCCACTTCTGTTGGAATTACTTTTTCGCCATTGATTAATTTGAAAATCCGATCTTTCCGGGAAATGAGTTTTAAGCCTGTTTCAGTATATTCACCCACATCACCTGTTTTAAACCATCCATCTTCCATCAACACATCTGTGGTCGCTTCCTGGTTATGATAATAACCAGTCATGACATTGGGACCTTTCACTAAAATTTCACCATCGTCTTCTATTTGGATAGATACACCGGGAATGGGTTTGCCCACAATGCCTTGTTCCCGAGAGATCGTAGGATCAGTGATTGTGCAACAAGGTGATGTTTCAGTCAAACCCCAACCTTCCACAACTGGGATTCCATGATCATCAAAAAGATTCGCAATATTTTTTGGTAAGGGGGCAGCCGCTGTAAAAATAAAACGCAAGTCATCATGAAAAATTATTTTTTCAACTTCCTTGTCCTGCATGAGGCGGGTTGCAATAGCTTGATAAATTCGTGGGACGCTAAAAAAGACGGTTGGTTTTACTTTTTTCCAATTATCAAGAAGAATATCCAAGTCTTTTCCATATCCATATTCAAGGGACAAAACTGCCCCATTTACAATTGCGGCAAATTTTTCGAAAATGCCACCGAAACTATGATGCCAAGGAAGGTAAGATAAAAATCGATCGTTATGATTCAAATCCCATAACACTTTCATGGCCGCTTGCTGGGAAAGAATATTTTTATGGGTTAATTGTACACATTTTGGAATTCCCATAGTTCCGGATGTATACATCATTAAAGAAACAGTATCCGAGTGAATATCTAACCCCATAATATCATTGGGAAGTGAATCATGAATAATCAAATCTGAAAAGGGGATAAGGTTGTTTAGATTGATATCTTCCACACTTGAAAAATGAATTATCTTTCTTACTTTTTCTGGAGATTTAATTTTTAGAAATTGATTGTGATCAGCAATAGCGACGAAAGTGGGTTCGCAAAATTCTAATAGTCTATTGGCTTGATCGGGTGGATATCCGGAATAAATGGGGACAGAAATTCCGCCCAATGCCATGACAGCCAGTTCAATTTCCAGCATTTCTTGGCAGTTTTTGGAAAGGAATGCCATTTTGTCGCCTTGTTTAAATCCGTTGGACAATAGCCAACTTTGAATAGTTTTTACTCGTATATAAAAATCATTCCATGTTAGCCGAGTAGGCGTATCATTTTGGACATCTTGAAAAATAGGATAATCAGAAAATTTGGTTGTATTCGTTTTTAGTAAAACAGCCATATTCACAGCATATTCAGGTAGTTGAAGTGAACTGGAATAAATTTTCATTTGTGCCATCACATCATTTATTTGGACGAGTCCAGATTGTTTTCATTTCATCTCCGCATGATTCAAAACAAGCGTCACATTTAGCGCCCAATGGCTGGTCATCTTTTTCCATTGTTTCCAGGTGGATTTCTCTACCCATTTCTTTAAATAATTCACAGGATTCAGTTAAGCGTGGCTCACCACAGGTAAATTGTTTACTCCAGCCATCCGTTATTAATTGTTCATCCCGGGACGAAACGGCCATACCACAGAGTTCTGTCATGCTTCAGCTTTAATTTTTTCTAAACGCTGAAGCGCCAATGTTGCCGCGCCCAATGCTGTTGTGAATTGCACCATGTCACCTTTGGGCACATTAATTTTTTCTTCTACATTTTCTGTCAAAACATCGATCATTGTTTTAAAACGCATAATACCACCTGTGAGCGTTACTTGGGATTCCATCTTCACCCGTTTCAGTAATTGTATGGCTCTTTTTACAAGTGAAGACATTGCGCCATGCATAATATCTGATGGAGCTGAACCTAGAGATAACTGATTAATCACTTCAGATTCAGCAAATACGGCACAAACACCGGAAATAGGGACATCTTCTTTTGATGTTTGTACCAGTGGGCCAATTTCTTCTGTTTCGTAACCCATATACCGTGCAGTTTTTTCTAGGAAGGCTCCTGTTCCAGCAGCACACTTGTCATTAAGTCGAAATGATTTTACTTTAATTTTTTCATCTAAACGACTTGCTTTCATTGTTTGCCCACCAATATCCAAAACAGTACGTGTTCCTGGAAAAAAATAATTAGATCCGCGAGCGGTAGCTGTTAAATCTGTAACGGTAATATCCCGATAGGGAACCATGTGTCTACCGTAACCTGTAGAGATTGCATAGCTGATTTCATCTTTAGCTAATCCCGAGTCTTTAAGTATTTTATCAAATACCTTTTCTGAAGCTTTATCCAATTTAAAACCGGTGGGGGTCATGGCGTGTCCAACCACTTCTTTTTCCGGAGAAAGAATAACCGCTTTTGTATAAGTAGATCCCACATCCACACCAATGACATAACTCATGCTTCACCTCCGGCCGGAATACGGCTGGTTTTAATATGGTCCATGGCAAAAAGCGCTGCACCTAATGCGCCCATAAAATGGGAATCATCACTCACATTCATTTTTGAACCAAGATTTTTGTTTAACACTTCAACCATTCCTATATTTTTAGCAACGCCACCCGTAAATGTTATTTCATCATCCAAACCAACACGACGTAATAATGAAATGGATCTAGATGAGATTGATTTATGTACGCCCAATAATATGTCCTGAATTTTTTTCCCTTTACCCAGCCAAGACAAAACTTCAGATTCAGCGAATACGGTACATGTTGTACTTATTTTAACTGGTTTTTCAGATTCTAATGCAGTAGCACCTAATTTATCTAAAGGGATATCTAATGCCATAGAAGCAGCACCCAAAAAGCGCCCTGTACCCGCTGCACATTTATCATTCATACAGAAATCCACAATTTCACCTGTCTCACTTACGCTGATGGCTTTTGTATCCTGTCCGCCCATATCTAAAACAGTTCTAGTCTTGGGGAACATATGAACGGCCCCGCGGCCATGGCAGCTGATTTCAGTCACTTGGGTATCGCCAAAAGTCACTTTATATCGGCCATATCCTGTCCCAATGACATAAGCCACTTCTTCTTCTCTTCGCCCGCTGTTATTCAAGGCATTCAAATATGCTTTCTCGGCTGCCTGAACAACGTTGGCTCCTGTATCGATTAAAGATCTTCCAACAATTTCCAATCCTTCATTTATAATCACTGCTTTTGTTTGTGTAGATCCGACATCTACACCTGCTGATAATGCCATATTATGCTCCTATGGTGGCTTTGGCTTTACGGGATGCTAATCCTTCAAAAAAGGCATCAATTCGATTTTTCATTTGCGCTTCAGTAACAACTCTTGAATCCATCATATCAGATTCAATGAAAAGACTGGGCAAATCACTATTTTCCATTAATGCCCTACGATTATCCGCCATACCTGCAGATGTCGTTCTGCAACTTTTAATTGGGTGATAAACCACCCCATCAATATTATATTCTTCTGAATTGTTTAGGACGGTTAGTTCAGGATGGAACATGGAATCCATTGCGTCACGGACACTAACCAGTACTCCTTCAGCCAATGAATCTAGAGGATCATCTAAATTGTATTGAAAGCCCAAGTTGCTTCCGCCAGATGCAAACCATAGATAGGATGACATAACAAAAGACCCTCCCCATTCTGTGAACATTTCGTTAAATCGTCTGAAGATAGGATAACATGGAACACCAATAAAACTCAGACGATATTTTTCATCAGTTAGTGTACCAATCCCATTAGCAGACATATATTCCATTTCTTCCACAAGTCTCGTAAAAAATTCAGCGCCTTCAGGTGTTCCTCGAAATACATTAGACATCCCTAAATAAACTGTCCCATCGGTTAATGCGTTAAACAGAGATGGCCTACTTTGGTTTAATTCTAAAACACGTTTCCATCCACTGCTCATTGTATTAACATGCCCCAAAACTTCCCTAAGGCGATCAATATCAAATTTCTTTCCTGTGAGATTTTCACATATTTCAATTAATTCCAATAATTGAACTTTTACATACTTTTTTTCGCGCTCAAATTGTTCATCACCAGGCCAAGTCCTGGTGCCTGCTTCCCGAGTTGCTGGAACGTCAATAGAAACCATGGGTACATCATAAATTCGTTCCCATATTTCAGCCCACTTAAGATAAGTATTACATGCATTTGTTAAAACAGCCACCCCAGGTTTTGGAATACGCCCCATAGGATGTTTGCCATTTTGCATTTGCATGGCAAAATCTGCCTTGACATACCCGCAAATATCGGGTGAATAACCATAGTCCTCAGCTTCATTTAAATAATCATCTGCAACATGACGGACGGCTGTCTGCAATGAATGGATTTCGGGAAAAACCATGGGGAGGTCAAAAGTACGAAGTATTTCTGCAATACTGCCCATGACAAAAACATAGGCAGCTGTTTCGCCATTGTTTGCTTTTTCTGTTAAGTCTTGAAACCAATCTCTAAATAGAGCAGCACCCTCACGTGTTCCACGACCAACCATTTCTTTTTTTATAGCATCATTCATATTTTACCTCAATCAAACATTATATTTTCAACAAACGTTTCTAGTTGTATCTCTATGTGATCAAAACTGGTCATATTTTCTTCAAATTCACTCACAAAGTAGGGCGTATCATCTTTGTCCATCTCTTGAGTGTAGGTCACTTGTTCTTCTAATCCAGGCTCACACATTTTAGCAGCAGTAATAATTACAGCTTCTGCATTGGAATTGGTAAAACGCTCTCGAAGCATTTTCTCTTTTGGCTTTCGAAGATCATGTTGTACTGGACTATATGTTGAGTTATTTATATATGCTTCAGATAATGCATGTAATGGACCGTCTCCATTTACAATAACATCTCCTAATAAATATCGCATTCCAATTAATAGATCATCGTCAACAACATAGCAAGAACGCCCAATTGCTCGTAGCATATCTAGAGGAGGTTGCTCACAAAAGCCACCTTCAAATACAACACGAATTCGGTCCTGTTTGCGCAGATTCCTATTTTTTATCATTGAGAGAGCAACTTCAAGAATTTCGTTATGTTCTTCCCTCGGGATTAAACCACCAACAGCCATTAAAACATATGCTTCATTAATACTTATAAGCCATGGCTGTTTCCTCTTTATCTCATATAATTCATGGAGAAGTGCACGGTTTTTATTGAATATGGATATTGAATTTTTCAAATCGCTATCAGATATTTTCACACCAGCAACTCCTTCAATTACACTCTGAATTCGCTCATATTCTTCTTTCAGATATTGGATAGAGTAGCTTGAATTTGGGTTTTGTGGTAGATAAAGAATTTGGCATGGATAATCAAAATTCCTTCCCCATATCGGCGCTAAATTTCTAGCTGCATCACAAATTGGATGAGTGACAAACATATCTAATTCTAAACGGCCAGACAGGACTTGTTCTAAAGATGTTTTCATAATAGAACAAAGATATGAGCCAAAACGGCTATCTGCTATTCTGGGATCAACAGGGGCGCCAAACATTTTTACTGGTAGCATTCCCGAAGCATGTACTATTTCTTCTGGAAAATATACTTGGAAATGGCCTAATACTTTTCCACCTGCTTCTCGCCACCTTTTAACCGTTGAAACTTCAGTGTCTTCTAATGTTTCTTGACATAGCCAAATAATTTCTTCAAGTGAATTACCTTTCCATTGCTCCATCACTTTTATATTCATAAATCTTCCTTTTTCTGATTATTGTACTTTAATAAATGTTGAATTATTTGCTTGAGACCATATACGCTGTAACATTTTGTGTAATGTTTTTATCTCGTCACTAGAGAAGTCGCTAACTAAAAATTGATCAACGTCTAATATAGTGGTTTCAATTTTATTATATAAATCACGTCCCTTTTTTGTTAAAACTAATTGAATGACTCTTCTATCTGAAGAAATTCGTTTACGTTTTACAAGATCATCTTTTTCCATCCTATCTGCAAGACCTGTCATGGCTGGCTTGTCGAGGTGAACACGTTTCCCAACATCAGATAGGGATAAACCATTTTGGCTATTTAAAGTATTAAGGACAGAAGCTTGAGATGAAGTAATATTAAATTCACTTAATCTTGAGTCTAGTAATTTTTTCATTCCGCGAGCAGTACGAAAAACTAAAAATCCGGAAGTTTTTTCCATAGACCCAGTGGGTGTTTCATAACTCATTATTTTATTCGCTTATTGATTATTTAGGGTAAAAGGATTAATTAATCCTAATATAACAAACAAATATAGTTTGCATACGAACTATTAGCAAGCAAACTATATAAATAATGTAATAATATTCAGTGAATAAGGATTGTTAAATACTAATTTATTTTACTTAAGCAATCAATAACTCTCAGATTAGCGTCTTGAGTCCCAATACTAATACGAATCGACTTATCATGTCCAAAGATGGTCAAGTCACACACAATTAATCCTTGCTCTGCTAGCGCCTGAACCACCTTATCTTTATCATGGTTATTGTTAAAAGGGATATATAAAAAATTAGCTTGAGATGGGACAACATTAAAACCTAACTCAGTCAACTCAGTAAACAATTTATCCCTTTCAATAGCATTATGTTTGGCTGATAGATTTACATAGTCAACATCTTCTATCGCTGCTTCACCTGCTTTTTCGGCAAGAGCATTTACAGATCGTAATAATCGAACCTGATCAAGTTTTTCCACAACATCTTTTGATGCTATACCATATCCAATTCTAATTCCCGCTAACCCATATATTTTTGAAAATGTTCTTAGGATAATCAAGTTAGGAAATTCTTTTTGTAGTTCTACAGAGTTTGGGTAGGAGCCATCTGTTACATATTCGATATAAGCCTCATCAGAAATAACAAATATATTGTTTGGAATAGATATCAATAATTTTCTAAGTGATAGATGATTTATAAATGTACCTGTCGGGTTATTTGGATTTGCAAAAAAAATTGCTTTTGTTTTTTTATTGCATAACGGGACCAAATCATTCAGGTCATAATGAGGACCAGACATTTTCACGATTGTGCATTTTCTTCCATTTCGTTTTGCGCTATAGTTATATGCCATAAACGTATTATCAAATGTAATTATTTCTTCATCTTCACCAACAAAAAAGCTAGTAATAAGGTTAATCAATTCATATGATCCAGCAGATACAGATATATTATGAGGGGATACATTATTATAAATTGCACATTTTTCTTTTAAAGTTTCTGGTATCCAACTAGGATAGCAATGAATATTATTTTTGTATTTTTTAATAGTAGCTAGTGCTTTCGGAGAAGGTCCAAACGGATTCTCATTAGACATTAGCCTTATAGGCTCAAAAGTATTTTTATTCATTATATTAGTTTTATAAATGTGCGAGTGATTTATTTAATTTGTTTTAGGTTGAATACCTTCAAGTTTACAATAACCCAATAAAACAATAAATACTTGATTATTATATCTTCATGTCCGAATATCTACTTATAAATACTAATGAATGAGACGTAAGCTATGAGTGAACATATACTATCTAGAGCTACAAAACTTGCTCGAAAATATTTTGGTAACTCTAGAACAATAATGAAAGGAAACCAAATGAATCAGAAGAAAATTTATTTATCTGAACAAGAAATGCCAAAACAATGGTATAATATTGCGGCTGACATGCCAAATCCAGCACCACCTATTCTGCACCCCGGTACTGGGCAACCTATAGGACCAGATGATTTATCTCCCCTTTTCCCTATGAGTTTAATTATGCAGGAGGTAAGCCAAGATCGTTTTATCGATATTCCTGAACCGGTCATGGAAGCACTTCGAATTTGGCGTCCATCTCCCCTCATTAGAGCGACTGGATTAGAAAAAGCTTTAGGTACTCCGGCAAAAATCTATTATAAATATGAAGGCGTTAGTCCTACGGGAAGCCATAAACCTAATTCAGCTGTTGCTCAAGCCTACTTTAATAAAGAAGAAGGTATCATGCGACTAGCGACAGAAACAGGTGCAGGGCAATGGGGTAGTTCCCTTTCATTTGCTGGAGCTTTATTTGGCCAAGAAGTTAAGGTATATATGGTACGAATTAGTTTCGATCAAAAGCCTTATCGTAAAGCACTTATGAAGACCTATGGCGCCCAAGTGGTTGCTAGTCCATCTTCTGAGACTAATTATGGGAGATCAGTGCTAGAACAATCGCCAGATACTCCAGGGAGTCTCGGAATTGCAATTTCTGAAGCTGTTGAAGATGCAGCTACAAGAGATGATACAAAATATGCACTAGGATCTGTCCTAAATCATGTCCTTTTGCATCAGACTGTCATTGGTCAAGAAGCAGTTAAACAAATGGAAATAGCTGGCGACTATCCAGATATTGTAGTTGGTTGTTGCGGTGGTGGATCCAATTTTGCTGGATTAGCGTTTCCATTCCTAAGAGATAAGATTAATGGCAAAGACACACGCTTTGTTGCAACAGAACCAGCATCTTGTCCTACCCTAACAAAAGGGGAATTTCGTTATGATTTTGGTGATACTGCACAGTTGACACCATTATCACCCATGTATACGCTTGGTCATCAATTTGTACCGCCGCCGATTCATGCGGGTGGACTAAGATACCATGGCGATTCTCCATTACTATCCCAATTAGTGAAGGATCGTCTAATAGAAGCTGAAGCATATGGGCAAGTAGATTGTTTTGACTCGTCACTCATGTTTGCGAAAGCAGAAGGAATTGTGCCTGCACCAGAATCTAGCCATGCCGTCCATGGCGCAGTTAAACATGCGCTTGAAGCCAAGGAGGCAGGCGAAGAAAAGACCATCTTATTTAATTTATCCGGACATGGATATTTTGATATGGCTGCCTATACTAAATTCCTATCTGGTACATTAGAAGACCATGAAATGACGGATGAGGAAGTTGCTGAGAGCCTTAAAAAACTGGAAGGTTTACCCACAGTTTAATAATAGGTAATCTATTAAAAATGAAAAAGGGAGGATATTTATCCTCCCTTTTTTTATGTCTTAATTTTAATAATTAAAAAATACTTTTACTTATATTCCACAAAACCTGTTTTCGATACCAAGCTGAAGCGCGGATATCTGAAATTGGATTCGCATAATTCAAAATTAAATTGGCAAATTGGTTTGTATCATCTACAGATAGTTGATTAATATTTTTTCCTTTTAAAAAGGCACTAGCAGATTCAGCTAACATG
>Ga0257127_1001123_pt1 | contig 19973 bp, 31 predicted proteins | sample SI060_135mmetaG_FD_190152 | JGI IMG/M metagenome (GOLD analysis project Ga0257127, IMG submission 190152) | Marine microbial communities from Saanich Inlet, British Columbia, Canada - SI060_135m | ecosystem: Environmental > Aquatic > Marine > Inlet | place: Canada: British Columbia | collected... | reverse complement strand
CTGTTCCAGTGTTGGTGGTTGAAAATCTCTGACTGGAATATGTTTAACACTGAAGCCAAACTCCTCTATCAGTACCTCACTGAGAGGATACTCTGTAAGCGAAACTATCGCCTCAAGGCCTTTTTCTTTGAGAAATTCAAAATCATACACAGAAGATTCTGGCTTTGCCATACCAGCTATTTCATCTTCTATTAACCAGCTAAAATTCCTGATCACTTTTATAGTACAAAATTAGGTTAAAATCTATGCCTTCTCTTCTGTCACTGATACCTTAGGCGCTATCTCTTTTTCTTCTTCTACTTCCTCTATTAATTCAAAGATAACTCTACTGGCATTGTCTCCAAGACGATTTCCAACCAGACGAAGTTTTCGCTCAAAACCTTCCATTTTATACGCTAGTTCTGGTACATCTCCAACACTGCTGCCGGACAAAACACCTAGCCTACTCCCTGAAAGCTTAAGTATTCTGGTATAGCCACCATTTCGTTCCAGATATCTTTCAGCGATTCCACCTGACTCACGCCAATCTCCCTCGCCAAATAACTTCCTTACCACCTCTTTATTGTTTAGCTTTGACAGCACCTGCCTATAATAGTGAATATAAGCAAGCTTATCTGTCTCTTTCTTCATAACTCCTTTTTTCGCCATTGTAATTAACTTCTCCACGAACGGACGAATATATTTAGCCTTTTCCTTAGTTGTAATAATCCTACCATAAGTGAAAAGACTATTGGCCATATTGGACCTCAACGCTTTTCTATGGCTAGATGTCCTACTTAAATGTTTTGATTTTTTCCTATGCCTCATGAGACAATTCCTTTCCTGCTCGACTTACATCTCCAGGTTCCTTAAATGACAAACCCAATAGATCAAGTTTTTTCTTAATTTCAACCAGTGTAGTCTTTCCAAAGTTTTTCAATTCCAACAACTCATCTTCTTCTCTTGTAATGAGTTCGTTAATCGTCTTTATATTAGCATACTCTAGACAATTTGAAGCCCTGACAGATAAATCCAGCTCGGCAACGGACACCACCGCTTTCTTTTTTACTTCATCTTCAGAATCTTCTTCTTGTTCGTCCACTTGTTCAATCTGCTTTTCGCCTGCATTTGGTAGCTCTCTACCCAATTCAAAGTAATGCACGAATGGGTTTAAGTGCTTCCTGAATACCTTTGATGCCTCTGTAAGCGCCATCTCAGGCGAAATAATACCATTTGTCCAGATTTCAATAATCAACCTATCGTAATTTGTCCTTCTACCTACTCTAGTTTCCTCAACCCGTATTTTTGTCTTACGAACAGGAGAAAATATTGCATCGATAGGAATCACACCAACTTCAGAATTTCCAACTCCATTTTCCTCTGCCGTTTTATATCCTCTTCCCCTTTTAACCTCCATTTCAACATTAAAATCTATATTGTCTGAAATAGTTGCTATATGGAGATCTTTATTAATAATATCCACGCCGTCATCAGTAATAATATCTGCTGCAGTTACTACGCCTTTTTTCTTTGTTTCTATTCTTATTTTTCTAGGTTGATCAGTATGTAATTGTACAACTAGATTTTTAATATTAAGAATAATATCAATTGTATCCTCTACCACATTTGGAATGGTACTGAATTCATGCTCAACACCATCAATTTTAGCCGATGTTACAGCGCTTCCTTCTATCGAGGAAAGCAAGATTCTCCTCAGGCCATTTCCAATAGTTATTCCGAAACCTCGCTCAAAAGGCTCAGCAATGAACTTTCCATAAAAGTCAGTATATGTTTCCTTCTCTGCGCTGACTCTATTTGGCAGTTCAAACTCCCTCCATCTGATACGCATACATCGTCCTCCTTCCTACCATTAAATCCCTCTGAATATAGCCTCCCGCAGAAGACCTTTTATTTTAATTAGATTGAATCATCATGAACCTAAAAAAGCCTTTTGTTTGGGCAAGACACTCAAGGTAGGATTTCATAGATAAAATGCCTACTCTACAGCTTTATTAATATAAAATAACTATTTAGTTTACTTTGAGCAAAGCTCAACGACCAGCTGTTCTTGTATATCTACTGACACCTCGTCCCTATTAGGAAGCTGCAGAACACGACCATCTAAATCACCATCTCCCCGCTCTAACCAAGATGGTTGCTTGCGATCCTTATTTGATTCCACATTCATCTTTATCATATTAATATCAGCTTCCTTGTTAACAGGTTTGATAACGTCTCCCTGCTTAACTAAAAAAGAAGGAATATCAACCTTTTTACCGTTTACTGTTATGTGTCCATGATTGATAATCTGCCTGGAGTGACTTCGAGAATGACCATAACCGAAATGGCACAAAACATTATCAAGTCTTCTTTCCAGCAATATAAGTAAGTTTTCCCCAGTATTACCTTCTTTTCTTTCTGCTTTATGATAATACGTTTTAAATTGTCTTTCAAGAACACCATAAAATCGTTTCAGTTTCTGCTTTTCCCTAAAATGTATCCCATAAGAAGATAATTTCCTTACCCTCCTTGACGTCCTACCGCCAGGCACACCTCTCCTTTTCGCTATACTGCATTTTGCGGTTTCGCAGCGGTATCCTTTAAGATACAGCTTCACGCCTTCTCTTCTGCACAATCTACATTTAGGGTCTACATGTCTTGCCATCTTATTCCCTTTTCATAATTCAAAATTAATACTAATTATTATTTCCCGTACTTCAAATTTCATAAGAAGAAATATCACTAAACTCTTCTTTTCTTTCTTGGTCGGCAACCATTGTGAGGCAACGGTGTAACATCCTCTATCGCTCTAACAACAAGGCCTGCTTCTTGTAGAGCTGTAACAGCCGATTCTCTTCCCGGACCAGGTCCTTTTATTCTAACCTCGACCTCTCTAACTCCAAATCTTTTTCGAGCTCTCTCTGCAACACTTCTTGCAGCTCTTTGCGCAGCAAAAGGTGTACTTTTCCTTGACCCTTTAAAACCAACTGTTCCTGCACTAGCCCAGCATAATGTCTCGCCATAGATATCAGCTACCGTAATATGTGTATTATTGAAAGTTGCCTTAACATGTACAATGGCTTTTGCAACACTGCGCTTCTCCTTTTTTTTACCCATTTATATTATCCTATCTTTTTCAAAAGTGAAGTCTGTTATTCTTAATAAAGCTAATAAGCACAGACCTGTTCACCAGCTAATGGCTGTTCACTGAAATAATCTTGTAAGCTGAAGTCAGTATTAAATATATTGTTAAGTTGATTATATCCGTCTAAACTTCTTTTGCTCGTATTCTTAGTCTTCCTTGCTGATATCAATATATTCTTAGGGGTCAGTTTTGGAGGAACTATTTCTAAAAGCTCAACATAATACCCATTTCCTAAAAGAAACTGTGACCTTAACGCGTCTGTTAATATATCTGCAAATTTACTTCTCAGCAAGCCAAATTGAGTTACAGTCGTCAGAGGATGATTATCTTTAATCTGAGAGCGTAATTGTCCCTGACAACACGGAACTACCATAATATACTTGGCTCCAACTTTAATACCTTTAGCAATCGCCTCATCGGTGGCCGTATTACATGCATGTAGCGCAATGACCACATCTATTTTTTTATCTGTATCGAAATCTATAGATCTTCCATGTTTAAAGACCATATTTTCATAACGCAAGTCGGCCCTGATCTTCTCACATCTTCTTATTAGTTCATCGTTGGTATCTACACCGAAGAAAAAAGGTTTTGTATTAAACTCTTTTTCAAAAATGTAACTTAAGACAAATGAAAGATATGATTTACCGCATGAACATTCAAGAAATACAATTTCCTTTTTTTTATTATATTTACTGAGAACCTTTATTATTTGTTCGCAAAAGCCAGCAATCTCATTAATCTTCTTGTTCATATCCTTCTTTAACAACCCATTGCTGTGTCTAAATCCGAGCGGGTTTGATATGCCGTCTTCTTCCTCAAGTAGATTAATTATTTCAGCTTTATTGATAATTTTCATTACATTTGAAGGTTAAATCACTATCATCTCATTTCCTTTATGCCCTTCTTCACAGAAACCGTTCTCTTCTTTCCCTTACGCGTACGAGCATTCGTTTTTGTTCTCTGCCCCCTCGCCGGCAACCCCAATCTGTGACGCAAACCCCTGTAACATCCAATATTCTTTAATCTTGTTATATTCTGTGCTTCCTGTCTTCTTAGATTACCTTCAATAGTAAAGTTTTTATCTAAGTATACGCCCAGAGTACTCATATCATCTTCTGAAACATCCTTTGCACGAACATTTTCGTCCATATTAAGAGCTTTTAATGCTTTCTGTGACAGGTGCTTGCTTATTCCATAAATATAAGTTAATGAAATAACAATTCTTTTTTCTCCAGGAATATCAACTCCTGCAATTCTTGGCATTTAACATATCCTTTCAAAATATAATAAATCTACTTAATATCCTAATGAACCAGAGGTATAATTTATTTTCCCTGTCTCTGTTTATGTCTCGGATTAGTACAAATCACGCGTACAACTCTTTTACGCTTAACAACCTTGCAATTTTCACATATCCTCTTGACAGATGTCCTTACTTTCATGGTTTTTCCCTTTTAGCCCTGGCGGTAAATAATTCTTCCTTTACTAAGGTCATATGGCGACATTTCGATAGTTACCTTATCACCTGGAAGAATGCGAATAAAATGCATTCTCATTTTTCCTGATACATGAGCAAGTACTTCATGGCCATTTTCCAATCCAACGCGAAATCTGGCATTAGGTAGCGCCTCCTTTACAACTGCTTCTACTCTTATAGGTTCTTCTTTGGCCATAAATAAACTTTAGCATGTGCTTTTTGTAAAAGCAAGATACTCTTCATCTAAATAGTAAGTATTTCGGCTCCGTTTTCTGTAACGACAACGGTATGTTCAAAATGTGCCGAAAGTTTTCTGTCTTTTGTTACAACAGTCCATTTGTTTTTAAGAACCTCTGTATCATACTTACCGACACATATCATTGGTTCAATCGCTAATGCCATCCCCTGCAATAATATTTCATCTGCCTTTAGCAATTCTTTACTGACAAAGTTAGGAATCTGTGGATCTTCATGCATCTGCCTACCAATGCCATGGCCCGTATAATCTCGTATTACAGAAAACCCTTTACCTTCAACATATTCCTGTACTGATCTTGAAATATCAGATAGCTTATTGTTCGCACACGTCTTTGAAATAGCCCTATTAAGAGATTCTTCACATACTTGAAGTAAAGACTCAGCCTCTTCAGAAATCACACCAATTGGGACAGTTATCGCTGCATCAGCTACATATTTATTAAATTCAACTCCGATGTCAACACTTAATATATCCCCATCGCGAAGCTTTCTCTCATCCGGAATTCCATGAACTATCTCCTCGTTAATAGACGCACAAATACTTTTTGGATAGCCTCTATAACCTTTGAATACCGGTATGCCACCTTTCTGTACTACATACTCCTCTAGTCTTGTATTTAAGTCTTCTGTAGAGACACCTTCTCTTGCAATTTCCCTCGTCATCGCAAGCGCATCAGCTACAATCCGCCCTGCATTACGCATTATTTCAATTTCACGCTCAGACTTACGTACTATCACCAGACGTTACTCCAAATCCCTTTTTTCCTCGGACATAGAACGCAATCCGGTAAGAATATTTTCCTGGATTTCCTTTTTATCTCCATTGCAATCGACTTCTATCAATATACCTTTTTTATTGTAGTAATCAATTAATGCTTCTGTCTGCTCTTTATATACTTTTAATCGTACCTTTATTGTTTCCGGATAATCATCCTTACGCTGAAATAGTTTCGCATCACATTTATCACACACATTCTCCTTCAGCGGGGGACTAAATATTTCATGATAGTGAGCTCCGCATGATTTGCAAAGCCGTCTACCTGAAATACGTGTAATTATAACTTCCTCAGATGCTGTAAAGCTGAATACCCTGTCTAGTTTTCTTTCTACTTTTTCCAGCGTACTATCAAGTACTCTCGCTTGTGATAGATTCCTTGGAAAGCCGTCTAAAATAAACCCTTTGTCACACTCTGCTGAATTTATCTTATCCGCAACTATATTAACTATTAACTCATCTGGGACCAGCAAGCCGTTTTCAATATATTCCTTGGCTTTCAGTCCTATCTCTGTTTTAGCATCGACGGCAGTCCTTAAAAGATCACCAGAGGAAATATGACTTAAATTTTCTGCTAAACTAATTCTTCCGGCCTGCGTACCCTTACCCACACCGGGAGGACCATGAAATATAAGCCTCAACCCCTTCTGCCTCTTACCTTATTGCTGCCGCCCAGAAAGCCACCATAATGTCTCATAATCAAATGAGACTCTATTTTTTGTACCAAATCCAGAGCCACACCAACTACAATTAAAAGCCCTGTACCACCATAAAAACTGGCAACTGCTCTGTTCAACTCAAATCCCCCGGCAATGATCATTGGCAATACTGCAATTAATGATAAGAATGCAGCACCTGCAAGTGTGATTCTGCTCATAACGCCTTCAAGATAATCAGCCGTTCTATGCCCTGGCCTAATACCTGGAATAAAACTACCGTAATCTCTCATATTATTGGACATTTCCTTCGGGTTAAACTGTATAGCTGTCCAAAAATAGCAGAAGAAAGCAATTAGTACAATATACATAACAACATATACAAATCCCCCGGAAAATGCTTCTGATACTCGGGACGTAATCCAAAACCAAACTGTTCCAGGTTCAAATCTAACTTGTAATCCTTTAGTTATCGCCGCAGGAAAGATCAGCAGTGATTGTGCAAAAATTATTGGCATAACACCTGCTTGATTTACTTTAAGCGGCAGGAAATGTTTCTGTCCGCCATAAACCCGTCTACCTCTTGTATGTTTCGCCTGCTGTACAGGAATGCGTCTTTGACCTTGAGTAATGTAAACTACACCTGCGATTATTGCAAAGAACATAGCTATTAACAGCAACAGTTTCGCTATCCCTATCTCGTGCTCAGCAGGAGCTACCGAGAAAGTAAAGTTTTGCAGAATCTGACTAAACGCCCATGGCAGTCTATCAATAATCCCTATCATGATAATTAGAGAAATACCGCTACCGATACCGTGTGCATCAATCTGTTCACCTATCCACATCAACAATACCGTTCCAGTAGTCAAAAGAACTGCCGCCATAAGCTGAAACTGAATACCTTGTATGTGTATAGGGACAACAGACACTCCATTAATTTCGATCGCATACAGAGTACGTATCATTATGAAGGCCTGAAAAAGGCACAAACCAACTGTAGTCAGCCTTGTATATTGATTTATCTTTTTCCTGCCAGCATCTCCCTCTTTTTGCAATCTCTCAAGAAAAGGAACAACACCAACAAGAAGTTGAAATATAATGGAAGCGCTGATATAGGGCATAATCCCCAAACCGAAGATTGCACCCGAACTCATCGCTCCACCAGCAAACAAATCGACTAACCCTAACAACTGCCCTACACCAGATTGTGTAAACTGTTGAAAGTATGTCTTAAGTACTGTTGTATCAATGCCGGGCATTGGAATGAAAACACCTAACCTGCAGACTGCAAGTAATCCCAGAGTTATGAGCAACTTATTCCTCAACTCAGGAATTTTAAACATATTAGTAAACTTCTCTATCATGATAACGCTTCTGCAGCTCCTCCCGCATCTTTAATCTTGGTAATTGCTGACTCACTAAATTTATGTGCAACAATGGTAAGAGGTTTTGTCAACACTCCTTCAGCCAAAACTTTCAAATCATATTTTGTATTCTTTATGATTCCAGAATCTTTTAGTGTTTGCAAATCTACACGAGTCCCAGAATCAAAACTTTCAAAATCCTCGACATTCAATATTATATACTTCTTCTTAAAAGGATTATTAAAACCTCTTTTAGGAATTCTACGGAACAAAGGCATCTGCCCACCTTCAAATATCGTTCTTAATTTATTACCTGAACGAGATTTTTGACCTTTGAATCCCTTACAACTTGTTTTACCGTGACCAGACCCTGCTCCTCGTCCTACACGTTTTTTCTTTTTTACTTTTTGAAATGTTTTTTTAGCATCTATCAAATTCATCCTATCTTAACACCTCTCAACAACTCAACCTCCTGCTTAGTCCTTAACGATTTAAGACCCTCAGCTGTAGCCTTTACAACATTCAGGGGATTTCGTGTTCCATAGCATTTTGTTAAAATATCAGTTATACCTACAGATTCCAGTACCGATCTTGCTGAAGACCCTGCTTTGATTCCGGTTCCCGGCGCCGCTGGTTTCATAAATACTCTTGCTGTTTTATAGCATCCCCACACTTCGTGCGGTATCGTTCCATTAACAATAGGTATTGAATAAGTATATCTGTTAGCATCCTTTACGGCCTTTCCAACTGCATTTGGCACTTCTCTTGCCTTACCAAATCCATAACCAACCGTTCCTTTTTTATCACCAACAACCACTAACGCACTAAAGCTCATACTCTTTCCACCCTTAGTTACATTAGTACATCTATTGATTTTAACAACTGTCTCTTCTAATTGATTAGTTTCTTTTTTGTACGCCAAAAGAGCCTCCTATTATTTACAATATTTAGATAAGTGCCTTAGTAAACAAGATTATTTTTTCTTGCGCTGTCAGCTAAAGCCTTAACTCTCCCATGATACTTGTATCCACCTCTATCAAAGACAATTTTGGTAATCCCAAGCTTCGATGCTTCCTCTGCTATTTTCTGGCCTACCAACTCAGCTGCCTTTACGTTTCCACCATATGGTGTTTTATCTTTAATATCTTTTGCCAATGACGAAGCACTCGCCAGTGTCACACCGTCAGTGTCATTAATTATCTGACAATAAATGTTCTTTGAACTTCTGAACACACTCAATCTCGGCATCTCTTTAACACCAAAGATCTTTTTCCTTATTCCCTTGCGGCGTCTAAGCCGTTTTTTATTTTTTTTCTTGATAATATTCATAGACTTGTTTTTTAAGTAAAAAGATGTACAAAACTACTATTTAGCAGCTACCGCCTTGCCAGCCTTTCTGCGGATAACCTCATCAGCATACTTTACACCCTTTCCTTTGTATGGCTCAGGTGGACGTAAGCGCCTAATATTTGCCGCAAACTGACCGACTTTTTGTTTATCAATACCTGAAACTGTAAATTTCCCGGGATTTGTCTGATTTTGAATTTCAATCTTTATATCTTTCGGAATTTTTACGTTAACAGGGTGCGAAAATCCTAATTGCAATACTAGCCCTTCTCCCTGCATTTTTATATTGTACCCTAATCCGATTATTTCCAGACTCTTAGAAAACCCACTTACAACGCCATGAACATTGTTTGCTAAAAGAGTACGCGTCAAACCATGAAGTTCTCTACATTGTCGCTCTTCAGAGGGACGTATTACACTGAACTGTTTTGCCTCTTCATCAATCTCCACTTTCATCAATGTATGAATTGGCTGTACTATTGTTCCTTTAGATCCTTCTATTGTTACGGTATCATTATCACATTTTACTTTGACACCGTCTGGTATTGAGATGGGTTTTTTTCCTATTCGCGACATATCTTTTTTTGTATTACTGTAAAATATAAAATTATATTATTCTGATTGAGTAAATAAGCCAACATATGTCTTATTTACCATACTGTACAAATATGCTCTCCGCCTATATTATGTGCTCTACACTCTTTATTACTCAAAATCCCCTTCGAAGTTGAAAATATTGATATACCTATACCGTTAAGCACCCTGCCTATATCCTCTACCCCTTTATATATTCGCTTGCCTGGCTTACTTTCTCTTTTAATATGGCTAATTACTTTCTGGTTTAAAGGCCCGTATTTCAGATACACCCTCAGCATTCCTTGCTTCTCATCAGGAATTGCTTTAAACTCCTTTATAAATCCTTCTTTTTTCAAAACTTCTGCAATACCAATCTTAATACGTGACGAAGGAATATTTACGGTCTCTCTTCCGACCATAATTCCGTTACGTATTCTTGTCAACATGTCCGCAACCGGATCCGTCATACTCATTTTAGTAAACCCCTCTGCACTTTATAAAAATCCTTGTTTTTACACTCTACCAACTAGCCTTTTTTACTCCAGGTATTTCACCCTTAGAAGCAAGGCTTCTAAAACACAATCTACATATTTGAAATTTTCTGTAATAAGACCTAGGCCTTCCACAAAGCTGACACCTATTATACCTTCGTGTCTTGTATTTTGGTTCGTTCTTAGACTTGACTATTAATGCTTTTCTTGCCATATATACTCCGCATGTTTAGAAATACGTTATTAATTTAAAATTCTTTGAAAACAAATCACGACTTAAAAGGCATTCCAAACAGCCTCAGCATTTCACGTGACTGCTCATCAGATTTCACAGATATTACAAACGTAATATCCATACCCTGAACAAACTCTATGTCGTCAATATCTATTTCAGGAAAAACTGCCAATTCACTTATACCTAAAGTATAGCACCCACGGCCATCAAACGATTTAGCCGAAAGGCCACGAAAGTCTTTTATTCTAGGCAAAACAATACTTATCAGGCGATCCATAAATTCATAAGCCATTCTATCACGAAGTGTAACTTTACAGCCGACAGGATCACCTTTTCTCAGCTTAAAACCGGCTATATCCTTACGAGCCCTCGTCATAGCAGGCTTCTGGCAAGAAAGTGTTGCCAAGTGCTTCATCGCATCCTCAAGAAGTTTTTTATTCTCCTTCGCCCTTCCAACACCCATATTTATAACGATTTTCTCCAGTTTAGGAACTTCCATCTTGTTCTTAAAGCTGAACTTTTCCATCAACTGGGGAACAATTTCTTCTTTATATTTTTCTATTAAACGTACCATGCTTTATTTTATGTCCTAATCTTCAATTTTACTCGGAAGCAATTATTTCACTTCCACATTTATAGCATACTCTAACCTTATCACCATTTTCAAGGATCTTACTTCCGGTTCGTACACCCTTACCATTCTTCTCACAATTTTTATTTTGACATATCAGCAACACATTCGACACTGATATGGGCGCTTCCTTCTGTATGCGACCGCCCTCCGGGTTCTTTTCACTACGTTTTATATGTTTTTGAATGTAATTAATTCCTTCTACAATGACACGATTCTGCTTTGTCATTACATTCAATATTCTACCCGTTTTGCCAGCATCATCACCGGCAGTAACTTGTATAATGTCATTTTTTCTTACATGCATACCTTTTATCGACTCCCTTTTAGAATATCACATTTAAACTACTTCAGGAGCTAATGAAATTATTCTCATGAAATTCTTCTGTCTTAACTCTCTAGCAACTGCACCAAAGATCCTGGTCCCCTTCGGACTACCATCATCTTCTACGATCACAATTGCATTTCTATCAAATTTCAAGTAAGAACCATCATCACGCCTTATATTTTTCTTTGTCCTGACGATCACACCTTTAGCAACATCACCTTTTTTTACAACTCCATTAGGTATTGCCTTCTTCACGGCAACCACAACGATATCTCCAACTGACGCATACACACGCCTGGATCCTCCAAGCACCTTAATGCACTTAGCCATTTTTGCGCCTGAGTTATCGGCCACATCTAACATCGTTTGTTCCATTATCATTTTATCAACATCCTTTTATTTTTTCACAATACGAGTTAATCGCCAGCGCTTACTCTTGCTTATCGGCCTTGACTCTATAATCTCTACCTTATCACCTTGCACAGCCTTGTTTTCTTCATCGTGTGCTTTATAAACCGTTACTCTTTTAACAAATTTCCCATATCGGGGATGCTTTATTCGTCTTTCCGTTTTCACCGTTATCGTATTTGCCATTTTATCACTTGAAACTACACCAATTACCGTCTTCCTCTGTTTTTTATTTTTTTCAGTTTCCATTGTGTACTCTTTTTAATCCTTTTTCTTCTCAGTAAGGCTAGTATTAATTCCCAATTCCACTTCCCTTAAAACAGTCTTTAATCGCGCAACATCTTTCCTTATTTGTTTGTATTGTGCAGAGTTACGTATTTCTCCCGCCTGCCATTGAAACCTAAAGTTCAATAGCTCTCTTTTGCAAGCGTCCAGCTCTTCAAGTATGTCCGGATGCGATTTTTCTCTAATTTCACTCGCCTTCAAATCGCCACTCTCCTCTTAACAAATATAACCCGTACAGGCATTTTGTATGCTATTCTATTGAATGCAGACTTAGCCATCTCCTCTGTAACACCTCCCAACTCAAACAGAACTGTACCAGGCTTGACAACTGCAACCCATTTATCAGGCTCACCCTTACCCTTACCCATTCTAGTTTCAATTGGTTTTGCTGTAATCGGCTTGTGAGGAAACACCCTTATAAACAGCTTTGCTTCTCTTGAAATATACTGTGTTGCCGCCACTCTTGCAGCTTCTAAATGCTGTGCAGTTACCCAACCCGGCTCAGTAGACTGCAGGCCATAATCACCAAAGCATACGGTATTACCCCTTGTAGCATTACCTTTAATCTTCCCTCTATGAGTCTTTCTAAACTTTACTCTTTTTGGCATCAACCGCATAATTTACCCCTTTTTCCGTATCAACTAAACCTTTGAAGATCCACACCTTAACACCAATTGTGCCATAAGTTGTCATAGACTCAGCAAACCCATAATCAATATTTGCCCTTATCGTGTGCAAAGGAATACTTCCTTTAGTAGCACCTTCTGTCCTTGCTATCTCAGCCCCACCTAAGCGCCCGGCGACCTGAACCTTGATTCCTTTTGCACCATATCCCATTGTACTCTCAACTGATTTTTTTATTGTTCTTCTATAAGCAGCCCTCTTTTGCAATTGCTCAGCTATACTCTCCGCAACCAGCTGAGCCTCAAGCTCCGGCCTGTTAACCTCTTCAATCTTTATATCCACACCTTTTACAACTATTTTTTCAATACCATTTTTTAATTTTTCTATTTCGGAACCCTTACGACCAATTATCAATCCCGGCCTTGCAGAATAGATTATTATCTTCGCACCTTCATCACGCGTTCTTTCAATCTCTACTTTAGAAATCCCTGTAAAACTGTAATTCTTTCTAATATATTTTCTTATTTTCTGATCTTCCACAAGCAACTTGCCGAACTCTTTTTTGTCAGCATACCACCGTGAACGCCAGTTTTGTGTTATTCCTAATCTGAACCCTATTGGACAAACTTTTTGACCCATACTTGCCTTTCTAATTATAATGCATAAATAATGTCACTTTAAAATACTATTTCTCTTTTGATAAAAGAAAATTCATTTCTATTTTTTCTTGTCAGACAGCACCAAAGATATGTGACTTGTACGTTTCTTAATCATTGAAGATACACCTCTTGCCCTGGGCCTGAACCATTTACGCGCCGGACCACCGTCCACATATATTTCTTTAATAAATAAAGAATCTATATCCACACTCTGATCCTCACTAGCACCCGCAATTGCCGCCCTTAGTGTTTTGTCCACAAAGAAAGAGGCTCTCTTATTTGTCAGTCTCAATGCCTCTAAAGCATGATTTACAGTTTTTCCCCTTATCAGATCAACAACATACCTTGCTTTCCTCGGAGACATCTTAACGTATCTACAACTTGCTTTAAAATTCATTTTAATTAGTCAATTATTATTAAGATTCAATTTTTTCCACTCTTCATACACTACTACAACTACCTCTTCTTCGTACCACCATGGCCCCTATAGGTTCTCGTAGGCGCAAACTCTCCAAGCTTATGCCCAACCATATCCTCCATAATAAAAAGCTTAAGGAATATCTTACCATTATGAACCATAAATGTATGCGACACAAACTCCGGAATAATTATACAACTCCTAGCCCATGTACGAATAGGGTCTTTAACACCAGTATCCCTTTGCTTTAAAACCTTCTTAAGTAGTTTGCTATCTACATAAGGGCCTTTTTTAACAGATCGTCCCATAATTTTAACTCTTTTTTATAAATTTATTAACAACTAGAATTAATCGCATCTAGACATGCTTCATATTACTACGAACTTGCTATTTATTACGCCTAGACTTTCTTCTTCTTATTATGAATTTGTTACTTGTTGCCTTCCTTTTCCTTGTCTTGCCACCCTTTGCCAACACACCTGTCGGAGAGCATGGATGCCTTCCGCCATGGCTCCTTCCTTCTCCTCCACCTAAAGGATGCGCTACTGGATTCATTGCAGTACCTCTTACATGTGGCCTGCGACCCTTCCATCTTTTTCGACCAGCCTTTCCAAGCCGAACACCCATATGGTCAGTATTGCCAACCCGTCCCACAGTTGCTCTGCATTCGTGGAATATCTTGCGAACCTCACCAGAAGGAAGGACAATCTGCACATACTTGTCCTCTTTAGCTAAAACCCGTGCAACACTACCTGCAGATTTAACAATTTTGCCACCCTCTCCCGGCCTTAATTCTATATTATGAACTTCTATTCCCAGATGTATATTTTTAAGCGGCATACTATTGCCAGTTTGGAGTTCAACCTTATCACCAGAAAGCACTTTATCTCCTACAACTAAGCCAACCGGCGCCAATATATAACGTTTTTCTCCGTCCAGATAATGCAGCAAAGCAATGTTCGCTGAACGATTCGGATCATATTCAATAGTAGCAACCTTAGCCGGCACGCCATGCTTGTCTCTTTTAAAGTCGATAATTCTATATTTCCTTCTACTCCCACCACCTCTATGCCTAACCGTAATCTTGCCATCGTTGTTCCTTCCACCCTTTTTATTCATTGGAAGCAACAGCTTTTTTAACGGAGTAGTTGACGTTATCTCTGCAAAATCAGAAACTGTCGCCAGACGTCTTCCGCTAGTTGTCGGTTTGTAATGTTTTATCCCCATTTAATCACTCTTTCATGTTTACAAAATAACCTAGTACCCAAGATCAATCCGATCACCCTCTTTCAAGGTAACTATTGCTTTTTTCCATCCACCTGTCCTGAATACTCTATTCCTATATTTTCTTGTTTTTCCAATTTTGTTTAAAGTCCTCACCGTCAGAACCGTTACTTCGAACAACTTCTCTACTGCTTCTTTTACCTGAATCTTATTTACTTTCCTATCCACCTCAAAGTGATAAGCATTTGACGTTTCTCTATCGCCAACACTTTTTTCTGAAGACAAAGGCCTTTTTATAATTTGGTAATAATCCATAATATTCTTTTAGAATGAAAGATTTTCTTTCTTTAATTAATTCGCTATCAGTTATTCAAATTTAAGACTATCTAGGGCATCTTTAACTATTAATAACTTTTTGTATTTAGTCACATCATACGCATTTAAGTCTGACACAACCCTAAGCTTTACGTTATAAATATTTCTAGATGACTTCCAAATAGTCTCATCAAAATCTTGTATTACGATAAGACAGCTTTCTCTGATGTCTAAATTCTTCAATATACTTGCCATCTTTTTTGTACTAGGAGTGTCCAATCCAAGCTTATCAACAAGAACCACTTCGTTATCTATCAATCTAGACAGGATTGCAGACTGCAAAGCCGCTTTTTTGGCTTTACGATGTATCGAAAAAGAATAATCTCTAGGCCTTGGCCCAAAAACAACTCCACCACCTTTCCATATCGGAGAACGAATATCACCTACCCTCGCCCTTCCAGTATGTTTCTGCTTCCACGGCTTTCTTCCCCCGCCTGCAACCTCGCCACGAGTCTTAGTTGATGCCGTTCCTCTCCTATGATTTGCCTCATGCATAATTATCGCATCTCTTAAGAGCTCCCTACGCACCTTACCACCAAATCTCTCTTCAGGTAAAGACACACTCTCTAAAGACTTACCGTTATTATCAAATACTGGTACTTTTATCATAGCTCGTTTCTACTCTTTCGTATAATTATATATCCACCATTTGGACCAGGAACCGCCCCCTTCACAATTAGCATATTCCTGTCTTTGTCTACCTTAACTACATCCAGATTCTTTACAGTAATTCTTTTACCACCCATTCTTCCTGCCATTTTTTTGCCCTTGACTACATGACCAGGACTGGTACCTGCACCAACCGAACCAGCACCCCTTGGTGTTGTGCAACCGTGAGTAGCAGGCCCGCCACTAAAACCCCATCTTTTCATAACACCAGCAAAACCTTTTCCCTTACTGGTACCCGTAACATCTATCGACTTCACATCATCAAAAACAGAAACTGTAAAGGTTTGTCCCGGCTCATATTCCGCATCTAATGTATCAGTACGAAATTCCCTTATTATCCTTTTTACACTGGCCTTCACTTTTGAACAATGCCCAATTTCAGCCTGAGAAGACCTTTTCTTTTTCTTGTCATCAAAACCTATCTGCAGAGCCGAATATCCATCATTCTCATTGTTTTTTATCTGCAAGAGATCACACGGACCCGCCTGTAACAACGTAACCGGGATCAATCCGCCCTCTTCACTGAAAATCTGGGTCATTCCTATTTTTTTACCAAGCAATCCTGCTATCATGTGCAATACCTATAAATTCCAATTAAAAATTTCTTCTTATTAAAATCGAATGAACGCTTATGCCTTTATTTTTATCTCTATCCCAGCAGGCATATTAAGCTTGTTCAATGCATCAACCGTCTTCGGAGTTGGCTCAATGATATCTATCAGACGCTTGTGTGTTCTTATTTCAAATTGCTCTCTTGACTTTTTGTCAACGTGCGGCGAGCGAAGAACTGTATACCGTTCCATTCGAGTCGGCAGAGGTATCGGACCTGACACCCTTGCTCCCGTCCGTTTAGCAGTATCCATTATATCCACAGCAGACTGATCGAGTATTCTATGATCATAAGCTTCCATCCGAATTCTTATTTTATAATCTATTTTGTTTCCCATGGCTTATTAATTCAATTATTCAATTATTTTAGTAACAACACCAGCACCTACGGTTTTTCCGCCTTCTCTTATAGCAAATCTCAACTCTTTATCCATCGCTATAGGAGTTATTAACTCTATCAGCAAGTTAGCATTATCTCCCGGCATCACCATCTCCGCACCACCCAACAACGTCGCAACTCCTGTCACATCCGTAGTCCTGAAATAAAACTGAGGTCTGTATCCATTAAAAAACGGTGTATGCCTACCACCTTCTTCTTTTGTCAGAATATAAGCCTCTGCCTCAAACTTGGTATGCGGTGTTATACTGCCCGGCTTCGCCAACACCTGACCTCGCTCCAAATCATCCTTCTCAACTCCCCTTAACAACACACCAACATTATCTCCTGCCATACCCTCCTCAAGCGTCTTATTAAACATCTCGACACCTGTACAGGTTGTCTTCCTGATCTCTTTTACCATACCAACGATATCCACCTCGTCGCCAACCTTCAAAACCCCACGCTCCATTCGACCAGTACCAACCGTACCTCTGCCCTTTATACTAAAAACATCTTCCAGGGACATCAAAAACGGCTTGTCAGTCTCACGCACAGGATCAGGTATGTATGTATCAAGCGCATCCATCAACTCATGTATACGCCCGCAATGCTCACACTCCCTCTTACCACAGGCACACTCGGCAGCCTTTATCGCCGAACCCTTGATAATAGGGATATCATCACCAGGAAATTCATACTTGCTTAGCAACTCTCGAATTTCCATCTCTACCAACTCTACCAACTCAGGATCTTCCAACTGATCCATCTTATTCATAAATACCACTATCTTCGGCACACCAACCTGCCTCGCCAGCAATATATGTTCTCTTGTCTGAGGCATCGGACCATCCGGCGCACTCACCACCAATATCGCACCATCCATCTGCGCAGCACCGGTTATCATATTCTTTACATAATCAGCATGACCAGGACAATCAACATGAGCATAATGCCTTTTCTCAGTCTCATACTCAACATGCGCTATAGCGATCGTTATTCCTCGCTCCCTCTCCTCAGGCGCATTGTCTATCGAATCAAAGGCCCTCGCCTTGGCGTTTCCGCTCGTAGCCAATGTATTCGTTATCACTGACGTCAACGTAGTCTTACCATGGTCCACATGCCCTATCGTTCCAACATTCACATGCGGCTTTGTCCTCTGAAACACTTCCTTGGCCATACCTCTTTCACCCCCTAAAACAACTTATTAATTTTCTAAAATTACGTTACGTTACTATGAACTTTTGCCGGTGCAGGCTTATACTCACAAGGCTCCATAGTATATGTTCCTCTGCCCTGAGTAATCGACCTTATGACACTCGAATATCCAAATGTTTCCGCCAGCGGTATCTTTCCCTTAATTATCCTCAGATCTCCGTCATTAACCATCTCGTCGACAATGGCTCTTCTACCATTAAAATCACCAAGAACATCGCCAAGATAACTCTCTGGAGCCGTAACCTCTATTTTCATTATTGGCTCTAGCAATATAGATTTTGCCTTTTCCACTGCCTTTCTCAAAGCAACGCCCGCAACATTGTAAAAGGCAAACTCTGACGAATCAACAGTATGCATGTCTCCGTCCAATAGTGTCACTTTCATATTTACAAGAGGGTAACCGCCAGACACACCACTCTTTGCCGTGTCCATGATACCTTTTTCTATAGATTTTATATATGGCTTAGTAATCGCACCGCCTTTTATCTTGTCTACGAACTCAACAGACTTCTCTCCCTTATGCGGCTCAAGCTTAATTTCTATACGTGCATATTGACCACGACCACCAGTCTGCTTTACAAACTTTTCATCTATCTCTGCCTCTCGCCCTATCGTCTCTCTATATGAAACACGAGGAGCTCCGACATTTGCGTTTACTTTATATTCACTCAGCATCCTGTTCTTCAAGACCTCAAGATGCAACTCTCCCATCCCAGAGATAATTAATTGACTCGTTTCGCTATCTGTATGAATCTTAAACGTTGGATCTTCTTTAGCCAGCTTGGCCAACACAATAGCCAATTTCTCTTTTTCAACTTCTGTCTTCGGCTCTATGGCCATAGAAATAACTGTTTCAGGAAATTCTATCTTCTCAAGAACTACAGGATGCTCCTCGACACATATTGTATCGCCAGTACCTGTATCTTTAAAGCCCACTACCGCCACAATATCACCTGCTATTGCGCTTTCTAGCTGCTCACGTTTGTCCGCATGCATACTATAAATACGACTCGCTAGTTCTTTCTTCCTTGCCCTTGGGTTGTAAAGCCTTTGTCCCGATGTAAGCGTTCCTGAATAAATCCGCAGGTAAGTAAGATCACCATGTTTATCAGAAGCTATTTTGAAGGCCAGAGCGCTCAAATGATCATCTGCTGTAGGTTTTCTTTCAGTTTCAGTGTCATCTTTTACATTTATACCTTTTACCGGAGGAATATCCAGAGGCGACGGCAAATAGTCACATACCGCATCAAGCAACTGCTGTACACCCCTATTTTTAAAAGCCGAACCGCACAATACCGGCATCAAACCAGACTTAATGGTTCCTTCACGCAATGCATTCACTATTTCTTCTTCACTAAAGGCACTCTCACTTAAATATTTATCCATAAACCAATCAACTTTGTCAGCAATGCCTTCCAACATCATCTCTCTATATAGCGCCGCTTCCTCCATTAAATTCTCTGGAATTTCACGTTCTTCATACTCCGATCCAGACTTGTCATCATCATGGGTAAATATTATAGCCTTCATTTTTATTAAATCAACCATACCTTCAAAGTTTTTTTCTTTACCAACAGGGAGGTGCACTGGAACGATATTCTTATTTAACTTATCTTTAATATCATTGAATACTTTTATAAAATCAGCGCCCATTCTATCCATTTTATTAACGAAACAGATTCGGGGAACTTTATATTTATTCGCCTGTCTCCATACAGTCTCGGTTTGCGCTTCAACACCACCAACACCACAAAAAACACATATTGCGCCATCTAAGACCCTTAGAGATCTTTCAACTTCAATAGTAAAGTCTACGTGCCCTGGAGTGTCTATAACGTTTATC
>Ga0257127_1001118_pt1 | contig 20098 bp, 22 predicted proteins | sample SI060_135mmetaG_FD_190152 | JGI IMG/M metagenome (GOLD analysis project Ga0257127, IMG submission 190152) | Marine microbial communities from Saanich Inlet, British Columbia, Canada - SI060_135m | ecosystem: Environmental > Aquatic > Marine > Inlet | place: Canada: British Columbia | collected... | reverse complement strand
AGGTCCTTTAAAAAAAAAAAAAACAATAAAACATAAAAAGAAAAGTGCTAAGAAAAGTGCTAAGAAATATAAAGGTGGGTATTGTTATTTTAATTGTAAAAAACCAAATAAAAGGAAAAAGAAAATGAAAAGGAGTAATATAACAAAAAAATCAAAAAAACGTTCAAAATATTCAAAACATTCAAAAACATCAAAAATAAAAAATAAAAAATAAATATTATATATATGGAATTAAAATTAAGATTTTTTGATCATGAAAGTTGGTCTATACACGGTACAATAAGTGCATTTATATCTCTTTGTTTATTAATATTATTTAAACAAAAAATAACAACGCAACTATTAATTAAAATATCTATTCTTGGTATGATGGATGGTGCGTTAATTCCCAAACTTATTTTTGCATTATTTATATCATTACTTATATTTGATGGTTCGATAAATAATATACAAACATTTCTAATAGCATTATTGTCCATATGTATAAGTAATTTTATTCCCAAAAAAAATATTGTACAACAAACAATAGAAAATAATATTATTTTATTAAATATGTTTCGTATGATTGTTCTTATTTGGATGTCATATATATCTTATAATTTGGGAAATTCGTTCTATAAAAAATCAAAATGATTTTAGTATAATATTATTAATAAATAATATTATTTATTAATAAATTTATCTATTTTGTTTTTAATAAACGTTTTAAATGCAATATCTCTCTTTGTTGCTTTTCTAAAAGGTTTAAAAACATTTTTTGTTGTTCCTTTCCCTTTCTGTTAGCATAACTATTTTCAGTTTCTTTTAAAACCATTATATCTAAATAATTAGATACATTCATCATTGCATTATATTGTTTTTCCATTTCATCTAATATAGAGTTTATTTCATCTTCATGTTTTTCTAATGTCGTTGATAATGAATCGAGTTTGGGTGTTTTTTTTTTAAGTTTAATATATTTTTCAAAGAGAGATTTATAATTTTCAAAATGTTTCTTATAATTTTCAGTTATATGTTTATCGTGTTTGATTGATATATCACACATATTTATATATTAAATATAGAATATATTAAATTTTCAAAATTTGTTTATATTAGACATAAAAGTATTATATTTCATATTTTAATTTAAAATATCTGCATATAAACAATCATAATGACAAAAATGAAATATATTTATTTTTGTCAGTTATAATATATTTTTAAACAAATATAAAAATCTAAGTTTATACTATTTAGGATGGCTAAAACAACGAAAACGGCAAAAGAGAAATTATTAACCGAAGACGTTAATAGGTTTGTTATGTTCCCAATTGAACACAGTGACATTTGGAAAATGTATAAAAAACAAGTAGATTGTTTTTGGCGTGCGGAAGAAATTGATTTATCAAAAGATATGGCAAGTTGGAAGACGTTAACAGATAATGAAAAATATTTCATTGAAATGATTATTGCATTCTTTGCAGCAAGTGATGGAATTGTATTGGAAAACCTAGCAGAAAGATTTATGGGTGAAATTCAATCAGCAGAAGCAAGGGCATTTTATGGTTTCCAAATCGCAATGGAGAATATTCATAGTGAGACATATTCGTTGTTAATTGAAACTTATATTAAAGATGGGTCAAAAAAGAAGAAATTATTTGAAGCATTGCAAAATTTTCCATGTATAAAGAAAAAGGCCGATTGGGCAATGAAATGGATAAATGACAAACGTTCAAGTTTTGCGACAAGATTGATCGCATTTGCATGTGTAGAAGGAATATTTTTTTCTGGTGCATTCTGTAGTATTTTTTGGTTGAAGAAACGTGGAAAAATGCCAGGATTGACATTTTCAAATGAATTAATTAGCCGTGATGAAGCGCTTCATACTGAATTTGCTATATTGCTTTATTCAAAATTAACGAAAAAATTAAAAAAATCGAAAATATATGAAATAATTAAGGATGCTGTAGAGATTGAAAAGGAATTTATTTGTGAAGCATTACCGTGTAGATTGATTGGTATGAATAAAGATTTAATGTCGAGATACATTGAATTTGTAGCAGACCGACTATGTGTTCAATTGGGTGTGGAAAAGATATATGATTCATCAAATCCATTTGATTTCATGGAAATGATTTCTATTGATGGAAAAACCAACTTTTTCGAAAAGCGTGTTGGTGATTATGCATTGGCAACCAAGGACAAAGACGAAAACGTATTTGATTTAAATACGGAGTTTTAATTTAAAAATTTTTTATTTATAAATATATAATATATTTATGAATACGAAAAAAACAATATCTACAAAATTAGTACTATTGGGTGATTCGGCGGTAGGAAAATCATCTATTGTATCTCGGTATATAAGAAAAGAATTCAACGAATTTCAAGAACCAACTATTGGAGCATCATTTTTAACATCAACTGTTGAATTTGAAAATAATAAGGTTAAATTTGAGGTATGGGACACAGCTGGTCAAGAGAGATACCGAAGTTTGGCTCCAATGTATTATAGGGGAGCAACAACGGCAATGGTTGTTTATGATATTACAAGTGTAGAATCATATAATAGTGCAAAAATGTGGGTTGAAGAAATAAAAAAAAAAGGCGATCCATGTTGTATTATATGTATTATAGGTAATAAGGTCGATTTGGAAAAAAAAAGAAAAGTTTCTACTTCACTAGTGAATGCGTATGCAAAAGAGAACAAACTACTATTTTCCGAAGTATCGGCAAAAAGTGGGTCTGGTGTAGATGATATTTTTAAAACGATTGCATTGGATTTTTCAGAGAATTATGATGATAATTATAAGAAGTCATCTAATGTAGTAGAAATGAATAATAGCAACGAAATCGTTGTTTCTAGAAAAAGGGGATTTTTTTCATATTGTTAATACATATAAAAATTTATTAACAATATTGTTAGTAATTATATACATTACTAATTATTTATTATAATAGTTATTTTCTAAACCTAGGTTTATTGTAGTTTTTTTCAAACCATGATATAGTAGCGTCTAACCCATCTTCCAATGGAATAAATTTATGATCTGGAAAAAATTTCCGGAATAATTTATTGCATACAGTTTTTTTTATGCAACCATCAGAATATTTATTATTATAAACAATATTGTGTATATCATAATCTAAATTGAATGCAATTAGTTGTACAACTTGTTTAATTGTATATTCTTTGTCAGAACATATATTTATTAGCATATTCTTTTTATCAATATCTTTGTTCCATAATATTTTAAAAATAATACTTGCAAAATCCATTGCAAAAAGAAATTGATGTTGTGCTTTTCCGGTACCAAGTACTTCATACGTATCTTTTTTATATTCTCCTTCTTGGTATTTTGTTAAATACATTTTATGTATTATACCAGGAATGACATGTGAATTATTAATATCGAAATTATCGTATGCACCATATAAATTAACAGGTGAAACACAAATATAATCTCTTCCATATTGTTGATTGTAATGTTTGCACATAATGTATAACATTCGTTTAGAATATGCATATCCTTCATTAGATGGATGTGGTGGAGAATCGCAAATATATTCTTCTTTCATTGGAAAACTTTTTGGTTGAGGGGGGAAAATACATGATGATAAACAGAAAACACCGCGATTAACATTAAATTCATGACACAATTCAATAACATTCATATTAATTTTCATGTTTTCCATAAACATTTCAACATTGTATTTCATATTCATATATAAACCACCTACTTTTGCTGCAAGATGAATGACGAAATTTATATTTAGTTTTTTAAATATCTCTCTTAATTTCGCTTTATCTGTTAGATCACAATCTTCTCTTGTTAAGAAATAATAATTCGGAGAACTATCTATTGTATTTTTATGGCGTAAGTTATATTGTGCAATATATTGTTGAAGACTTTGACCTACCATACCAGAAGAACCAGTAATTAAAATATTAAATTTTGACATATAATATATTATTGGTGATATTTTTAATATAATAAATAATATTATATTTAAAATATTATTTATTTAATACGTACGACTAATACAGACCTACCAATACAGACCCAATTGTTGTTAATAAGATACCAATCCAACCATAAAAACCGATTTTATTTTTAAAAAGCAGTAGTCCTGCGATTGGAATAATAATATTGGTTCCTGAATTCCACATCACCTCCATTACTCCCATATTTACATAGGAATAAGAGTGATATAAAAGAAAAATGCATACTAAATAACATCCCATGGTTATAATTGGTAAATAGTATTGTTTTAATTTTTGATTAAAAAATTTATGTAAAGAACTTTGACCGATTGTTTCTAATGCAGTTAAAAGCAATGCAAAAAATATAGTAATAATAATATTTGATTCTTTCATATATATTGTACTAATATTATATATATTATTCAATTAAAAACATTAGGATGGAGTATAAAATATGATTTGGAGACATTAATAAATGATATGTTTGAAAATTAAATAACATAAAGATAAAATTAAATAAATTTATATAATGCAATATTGTATAGTAACTGGTTCTGGTGGTCTCGTGGGGTCTGAAACCGTTCGGTTTTTTAGTAATGTAGGGTATAATGTAATAGGAATTGATAATGATATGAGAAAATATTTTTTCAACACATCTACTCAAAATATAACAAATACATTAACTGATAAATATTCTAATTTTATTCATCATAGTATTGATATCCGAAATAAGGATAAATTAGAAAAAGAGATTTTTGAAAAATATGGTGATAAAATTAAATGTATCGTTCATTGTGCGGCACAACCTTCCCATGATTGGGCAGCAAAAGAACCACATACTGATTTTGAAATTAATGCTGTAGCAACTTTAAATTTATTAGAACTTACAAGAAAACATTGTGTCAAATCTAGTTTTATTTTTATGTCAACTAATAAAGTATATGGAGATAATCCTAATAGATTAGATATTGAAGAATTAGAAACTAGATATGAACTAAAAGGAAAAGGAGCTATTGATGAACATATGTCTATTGACCATTGTAAACATTCTTTATTTGGGGTAAGTAAATTATCAGCAGATGCTATGGTTCAGGAATATGGTAGATATTTTAATATGAACACTGTTTGTTTTAGAGGAGGATGTATTACTGGACCGAATCATCAAGGAGCAGAATTACATGGATTTTTATCCTATATAGTTAAATGTATTGTTACCAATAAACATTATAAAATATTTGGTTACAAAGGAAAACAAGTAAGAGATAATATACATTCATATGATTTGGTAAATGCTTTTTGGAATTACCACCAAAATCCTCGTCCGGCAGCTGTTTATAATATGGGTGGGGGAAGAGATAATTCATTAAGTATTCTTGAAACAATTGATTTAGTGAATAGTTTAACTGGAAAAAATTGGAAAAATTATGAATTACTAAAACAAGCTAGAGCAGGAGATCATATATGGTATATTAGTGATTTAACTAAATTCAAAAAGGATTATCCTAATTGGAATATTACTTATTCTGTTAAGAGAATAATTCAAGATATTATATGTTCTATTAGTCCACAAATTATGACTGCTAATTTACAAGGAGGAATAGGTAACCAATTATTTCAAATATCAGCTGCTTACGCAATGTCTAGAAAATTAAATTATAATTTATTGTTCAAATTTAATCAATTTGGAGGTTGTAGACAAGGCAAACACCCATCTACTTATTATTCAAATATATTTCAAAGTGTTAATTTTACAGATAATTTTCCAACCATAGATCTAAATATACAAGAAACAACTTGGGCAGCATATCCTTTATTACAACAAATAGGATATATAAAAAATGCGAATAATGGAAATCCTAAATCAATATGTCTTAATGGATATTTTCAATCAGATTGGAATTGGAGAGAATATGCTAATGAAATTAAACAACTTTTCACACCTGATGGTGGAATTATTTCATATTTAAAAAATAATACAGATATTTTGAATAGATACCCTGAATTATCAAAACCTCATGATTTCTCATTTTTAGGTGTAAGACGAGGAGATTATATTACATACGCAAATTTTCATAACCCGTGTGGTATGACGTATTATTCTGAAGCTTTACAAAGAATGAACAAAGATAAATATTATATTATATCGGATGATATAAAATGGTGTAAGCAAAAATTTCAAGGGGAAAAATTTGTTTATATGGATATTAAAGAAGATAAAAATATGTTATTGACAATGGCATTATTTAAAAATTATATTATGTCTAATTCAACATTCTATTGGTGGGGGTCATTTCTTTCAATATATCAAAATACACGAATTATTGCACCAGATAAATGGGTATTTGGAAATTCACCAAAAGAGAAATATTGGTCTATTTACAGACAAGATATGGATATTATAGAAAGACCTGTTGAAATTAATTAAAAATTTTATATTAAAAGTAATTAAATATAAAATTTTAATTAATATTTAATGTCAAGACTTATAGAAGAAAATAATGATATATTTAAAAAAAATTTTCCACCTGATAAAGAGTTACTCAAAAAATCTTTTTTATCCAAAATTTAATTACTGTATTCCTATTGGATTTAACTGTAATTCAACATCGTGTTTATTATAAATGCCTGCGCTAGAATTAGACGATTTAAATAAAATTCAAATAGATGGTCTATTTGAAGTTATTCCTACTTTTGTAGAGACAGGAACATTTTTGGGCGAAACAATTGCAAAAATGGAACCTTTTTTTGAAACACTTCATACTATTGAAATTAAACAAGAATTTTACTTAAGATTGGTTACATCTTATAAGGGTAATAAAATTAATTTCCATTTGGGAGATAGTTCAGTAAAATTAAAAAAGGTATGTGAATTATTGAAAACTAATACTTTATTTTTCTTGGATGGGCACTGGAGCGCAGGAATAACCGGTAGAGGAGAAAAAGATTGTCCTTTATATGAAGAACTAGAAACTATAGTAAAATATTGCAAACACAATTGTATTATTATAATTGACGATGTTAGATTATTTGGCAAAGGTCCTAATAAGGGAAATGAAGTATGCAATTGGGAAGATATATCTGTTGATAACATTTTAAAAATTGTGAATCATAGATTAACAAAACATTACTTTACCGATTCAAAATTAGATAAAAAAGATAGAATGATTTTACATTTAAAATATATTTAATATAGATAAAAAGGTATACTTGCGTAATTATTACATAATTTAAAAAATAAATCCTTTTTATCTTTATAAATATGAGTTAATATTACCTGGTCTGTCCATATATCACTGTCATCAATTAAATTTAAATAACTCTTATAAATTTCCACGAATTTGGTTATTATGTTTTTATGTAATATATATGTTCCCGACACATGATGATGCAAATGATAATGTCCTTTTTTAAAATTTTCATTATATATAAAATTATGCGATGAAGAATAAATAAATTTATCTTTTGGTAATTTATTTAATTTATTAATATTTGGAAAAGGGCAATTTGGAGGCATTCTATTTCTAAAAGAGCTCATTCCAGCATCCATCCACATAAAATAATCTGAATTAAATGGATTTATTTTAAAAGCTTTTTGTATCAAAAATATTTTTTCATTCCATATTAAATTCAATTCAATAGAAGGACAATGTATATTATGAGTTATCATTTTATCTTTGTATTTATAAGTAAAAAAATCTTCTATGTTACATTCAATATAATATGTTGGTAGATTTCCACGATATTTTTTTATTATTTCTATTGTTTCTTTATCTGAGAAAAAAACATATGGACAATTTATTTTTAATGTATTATTAAACCATGTTTCAAAATTGTTTCCATATTTATTTTTAATCCTCCAATATCCAGATACACAGGTTAAACTCATTTACAATAATAATTTAAATACCTTTATATAAATATAAATATAAATATAAATAAAGGTATTTAAATTATATAAAACTATATGGAATCACATGTAGAATATAAAACAATTGAAAATATCAACCATATAAAATATAGTAATTTATATTATATGAAAAATGATTTTTATTATTTGCATATAGATAATAATCACAATATTTCTTCATTCTTCACCGACCAGCCGAGGACAACGAATCAACCTTTTTTAAAAACAATAAAAACAATAGGAGGACCCGAACATACAGGTCGTCAGCATCCAAATAATTTTACAATGTGTCCTAAGATTGTTACTTTTTCAAATAAAGAAGAATTACAGAAGTTTGTTAATAAATTGAATTGTCTGGAAATAACTGGAAATACATTACATTTTTCACATTATTATGAACATAATATAGCTCATGGTTTATATGATGCTTTATACCCTATTTATCTAGCGTATCTTCATTTTTTTGATGAACTTAAAAACGAACCAATAAATATGTTTTTAAATATATTAGTTAATAAATATTGGCGTGCACCCCCAAATTTTAGAGCAACAAGAGATTGGGTTTTAAATATTTTTAAAGATTTTTGTTATGGGGGCGATTTAAGAATTAAAAATTCTACTACTTCTAATTTAAAATTTGATTGTTTAATTGTAGGAGCTGAAAGAGCCGGAATATCCTCAACAAATAAAATGGGAATAATACCTGGAAAGAGTATAAATGCGTTGGAAAAGTTCAGAAATCGTTTTTTTAAAATATATAACATAGTAAAACAAAAAAGAGATAATATAAATCTACTTTTTATTAATAGTGCTAGACATAATCAAGAAGAGAAAATTATATTAAAACAATTAATGGATTATTATAAAAGTAAAAATTACTCTGTAAGATATCTAGATTGGAAAGATGTAACATCTTTTAAAGAACAAATAAGTATTATAAACCAAACAGATATTCAAATTACCTCGGCAGGAACTGTTATGTTAAACTTTCCTTTTTTAAATGATAACTCAATTAATATTAATCTAGGGGCAAAAAATTATGTACCACATAATAAACCTACATTATTAGAAACAAATATTTGTTTATTATCAAATAAAATATACACTGATTTTTATGATATTTACAAATATAAAGAGATAAAATATGAACCATTAAAAAATATGTTAGATGATAACATAAATAACATACTTCAAAACAAAATTTTAACTACAGAAATACCTATTTATACACAAAAATGGAGAGAATTATGCGTGAAAAAAAATATGGACGATATTATAAACAAAATGAATATGGATGTTCCAAATGGAGCCACCTTTTTATCTGCAAGATTTCCTGATGTTTGGTTAACTATTTAAAATATATTCCAGTTTTTCTAAAAAATTTTTATATGAATAATATTCTCTATATTTATCTAATATTTTGTTTGAATTTATCAAACAATTTTTTATACTTGTTTTGTAAAGACAAATTTCATCACTATATATATTTCTAAACATGTAACTATTAGATATACCTATAGGTGTATTTACAGATAAAGCCAAATCAATTACACTAGATATTCCTACATTTGGATTTGGATTAACATAATCGTACAAAAATATATTCATAGTATTAGATTCCAAAAATAAAAGTAACTCATCAGTTGTAAAAAAACTATTCGTTATTTTTAATTCAACTCCACTTTTTCTTTTCACTTGTAAACATTTATTTTTTTCTATTTCAAAATAATTATTTGGATAAAATGCTGCCGAAGGCATTACTATTTTAATAATACAACTATCATATTGATTATTAATTAATTCTATCATTTTTACAAAACCTTTATAACCACAAGCAAATCCAAATGAACCAAATATAGGAATATTTTGTTTATTATATTCAATAAACCTTTTATTTTCATTTGTTAAATTTTTAATAGTATAATTTTCATATATTGGTCTTGGTATAGAAAAAAATTTATTTATATCCTTAAAAGTTGGATCCAAAATACAGATTTTATCAAAAATATGTGGTGAACCAGGATGCATAAGTCCTATACTTTTAATTTTTTTATTGAGTGTATTTATATTTAACCACGGCATAGTAGGAGCACAATAATTATATATTATAGCATCATACTTTGTTTTTCTTAATAATTCTGCATATTCGTCATACGTAAATGATATCTATGCTCTTTTCTAAAATATTTTTAATTCTATAACCATATTGATATACACCACAATTTTTAATTTTATGATTTAAAAATAGAATTTTCATTTATAATTATTAATAATAATAAATTTTTATATTATTATTAATCTAATTATTTGGAACCCATAAATCCATCAAGCTATTTACAATATTGCTTTTCATCCTTTTATAATTTAATTTGTCAAATATTTTTTTATGAACATCCACATCTGGACAAACCAACGGAGCACCGTAATATAAATTTTCAACAAAAATTATAGGTTTATTTCTTTTTATTGTTTCAAATGCTCCCTCTAAAACTTCATTTTCGTGGTTTTCTACATCTATTTTTATCATCGTAATATTATTTAAATTATAAGAATCTAATGTTCGCACTTCAATACTATCTTCTACTAAAAACTTTTATTTGCTCCTTCTATTTGATAGTTATGTAAAGAAAATCCCCCTTTGTTTCCTTCTTCTGAGTTAAACAATGGTTTTGTCCCATTTACATTAGATAATGCTATTTTATTCACATAACATCTATTTTTAAATTTTTCTACATTTTTTTTTAATATATTAAAATTATCTGTAAATGGTTCAAAACAATATAAGTTATCAAATTTCATAGTATTTAAAAAATAATGAGAATGATTTCCTATATTAGCACCAATATCTATTATGTTTTTTTGATTACTATTAAAATTAGTAGATATATAATTTAAAAATGATTCTTCGTAGTATCTCCTGGTGTTTTCTATGTAGTTTGAAATCATATCAACATCATGAACATATATATCATTTCCTGTGCGTAATTTTACAATCTTCATATTTATATATTAATGTAATATCTTTATATTCTTTAAGTACAGTAATCAATAAATTTATCCTTGATACATATGTATGATTATCTCTAACATTAATCATTAAATCTTTTATGATTTCATTTTTTTTTGGATTTTTTTCAAACTCAACGCACATTTTTGCCAATTCCTTTAAATTATCTGAATAAAGTAATTTTTTATCAAAAAATTTGTGCGCTTCCATATTATTTGTTACTCCCATTTTACCATAACTAATGGTTTTAAATATTCTGCATGGCACATAACAAACATCTCTTTGCCATTTATATTGTAAAGATGGTGCTATCATACAACTTTTTAAAAAATTAATCATAGTATTTTCAGGAACAAAACCAGTTAATTCTGGTCCTCCTTGGTGTAAAAAAATATTATATTGTTTTAATTCTTCACTAAATAAACGATATGGTTTCCCCCATTGACCCCCCGTGGAACCGATATGTCCACATATTGGTTTTATTTCTATATTTTCCAAATTTTTAATATTTTCATCAATTTCGTATGGTAATAAATTTGTCGCCCAAGGAAATATTACCATATTTTTCGATATATTAAATATCGAATGTTTTTTGTTTAATTGAATATCATCTTTATTTAACACTGTTGTAGCCCATATAGAATGTTTTAAGTAATATTGTTTTCCTATTGTATTTATTACTTTTTTTTCAAAATCATCTGCATTATGACCGACATAAAAATTATCTTTTTTTATTGGTGGTGGAGTAGGACGTGTTCCTGTTTGAGCATACCAAACTAAACATTTCGAAAAATTAATATTATTTGATTCTAATTCTTCAATAGAATCAACCCAATAAACATTATAATTAAGATGTTTCCAAGCTCTAAAAAATCCATTCATTACAAATTTCATAGTATCTTGTTTGTTTTTTAATCCCCAAATCACAACTTTATTGATTTCAATCATATGTATTTATATATTTTAAATCTTTAAATACATATTATGTATTTTTTATACCATTTGATACATGATTTTGATTTGGACAAGTATAATGAAATTTTTCAGGCAATTTTGATTCATCTACTAAATCTGGGTGTATCCACCAATCTTCAAATGGACCTCCTACCCATTTTCCTCTACTTAACCATTTAACGTCTATATCAGGATAAACCAACTTATATCCCCTTTTTTTAAAAATTTCTCTAGATTTTTCGCGCGTATCAAAGAAATTTCCAGTATATATATCTGTTTCAAATGTTATTGTAGCAAATTTGTATTCATCAAATACGGTTTTATCAAACATTTCTAATGTTGTTAATGTGGATCTATTATCAACATCTAAATCTATCTGTAGATAATCCATATTTTTGGGAAATTTATTATCATTCAATATTTGTAAATAATTTACTTTTGTAGCATCATTTATTATATGAATACTATTTGGTCTATTTATTTTGTAACCAGATAAAAATCGGTTGTCGTATTCAACCATTATACCTTTCCAATTTAAATTTTTTTCAAAATAATAGCTATTATTAAGAAATGAATAATGATTAGAACCAATTTCCACAAAATACCCATCTCTTTTACCAGCTAATGCGGTTTTAACAAATAAGTCCTGTCCTGCCTGAGAATACATATACTAATATATTATATATTTTCTCTAATATATAATATAATATATTATATATTTTCTATACCGTCCTTTGAGACAATTTCAAATGTCGGGAAGTAAAATATAAATTTACCTCCTCCTTCCAAATATTCTTTTTCTCTAGGAATCATTTCTTTTCTAAAATGCCAAGGTAAAACAATCATATATTTGGGAGGATTTTTTCGCATTTGTTCTTCACTAATAATCTCAATACCTGTACTGGTACATCTACCAACTTTATTTAAATTTCTTTCAACAGCATATCTAACCTTATCAGGACCAATGTTACAATATTGTAATATACAATTTCCTTTGGTCGATGCTCCATAAATATAAATATCGTCTCTATTTCCTACATCATCAATTTGTTTTTTTAATTTATTAAGTTGGATATTACAAGAATCTACGAATCTAGTATATGTTTCAATGTCACAAATACCATATCTACTTTCCTCTTGTAATATTTTATTTATTAACTGACAACATTCATTATGCTTTTTTGATTCTTTCTTAGCAAAATAAACTCTAAAACTACCACCATTTGATGAATTAAATTTTACATCAATTATTTTTAAATTTGACATATCTGCTATTTTTTTTACTTGTGTTAGAGCATAGTATTCTAGATGCTCATGACAAATGGTATCTAAACTATTCGTTTTTAACATTGTTAATAAATAACTTTGTTCACATGTCCAAATACCATCATCTTCTAATAAATTATATATATCAGTTGCAAATTTTACGGGATCAGGTAAGTCATAAAAACAACATGTGCTTGTTATAATCGTACATTTTATATCGCCAAATTTTTCTATAAAACTTTCTTTTGTAAAATAATCTGGAAGTAATTCCATGTTGTCATAATAATCTTTAAATTGATTACCAGTCGGGTCAACACCAATTCTTCTCAATTTATTATTATAATTTTTTAAAAATGTTGCATCATTACTTCCAATATCTACGACAACATTGCCCATTTTTTCATTTAAAGGATTTAATTTATTAATTATTTCATTATTATAATTTTTTAAATGATTTCTCATAGTGTTACTTATATTTGAGCGATATCCATAATGACCTGATTTATACATTGAATCTGGAGATGTTGTCTCTTTTAATTGAACTAAACCACAATTTTTACATAATAATAAAGTTATAGGCGATGCTTTAAGTTTATCTTTATTTTTTAATAACGGGAAAATAGATGTATTTTTTTGATTCCCTAATATAATAGCATTTTCTAAATCTGAGCTTTTACATATTCTACATTCAGTAGTTACAGCCATTATACTTTTTAAAAGATTTATATTTTTAAGTTATTTATTTGTGATTTAATTATTTGTGATTTAATTATTTGTGATTTAATTATTTAAAGCTATAATTATATTGTTTATTATATTATGTCAAAAAAGAATTTCTATGCCCCTAAAAGAGCAAATAATGCTATTAATATTTTAGCTATTGATGCCGCTGAAAAAATTTTAAACAAAAAAAAATGTATAGTAGTTACTGGAGTTACCGGTCAAGATGGTAGTCATATGGTAGATTATTTATTAAAGAATACAAAAGATTTCATAATATTTGGAGGGGTCCGCAGATTAAGTATATATAATCATAAAAACATTAAACACATTGACTCTGATAGATTTCATATTATAAATTTTGATTTAACAGATAGTCACGCAATTCATAGAATTTTTGATAAATTACAACCCTCATTTTTTATTAATTTCGCAGCACAAAGTTATGTTGGTTGTAGTTGGGATTTTCCAGAACAAACTTGGCATACAAATACCACTTCTATCATACATATTTTAGAAAGTATTAGGATTTGTTGTACTAATTGTAGATTATATCAAGCTGGTTCTAGCGAAGAATTTGGAAATGTATCATATTCTCCACAAGATGAAAAACATCCTTTAAAATCAAGAAGTCCTTATGGAGCAAGTAAAATAGCATCTAGAGCTTTAATAAAAACTTGGAGAGAATCATATAATTTATTTGCTATTCAAGGATGGTTATATAATCATGAAGGAACAAGGAGAGGTGAAGAATTTATCACCAGAAAAATTTCGAAAAATGTAGCTTATATTGATTATTGTATTAAAAATAATTTGAATGTTGAACCTTTTTCGGTAGGCAATATTTACGCCAAACGAGACTGGAGTGATGCTGAAGATTTTATCGAAGGTGTTTGGAAAATGTTAAATAATACTGAACCAAAAGAATTTGTCTTATCTTCTCAAGAAACACACACTGTTAAAGAATTTATTACCAAGGCTTTTAAAATTGTAAATATAAATGGAGAATGGCAAAATAATACAGATAATCCTAGCAATGAAAAATTTTATGCTACTATCGGAGATACTAAAACAATATTAGTTCAAATAGATGAAAAATTTTATAGACCAGCCGAGATTGAATTATTATTAGGAGATTCTTCTTTGGCTAGAAAAGAATTAAAATGGAAACCCAAAATAACATTTGATAAATTAATTGAGAAAATGGTAAAAAATGATTGCAAAGAATTATTAATAATATAAAAAAATAAACTAAAAATATATTAAATAATATTTAATATATTAAACAAATGTCAATACCTAAAATAATTCATCAACTTTGGATTGGTCCCAAAACACCACCTACTAAATTTATGGATACGTGGAAAAATAAACACGAACCTGAGGGCTTCGAATATATTAGATGGACTGAAGATGAAATGAAAAAAAGAGGGTTTGTTTCACAATTACAGAATAAAATAGATGATATGAGTGAAATTAATGGAAAAGCGGATATATTAAGATGGGAATTGTTATATCAATATGGGGGATTTTTTGTAGATGCGGATGCTTATTGTATTGAACCTGTTACCTATTTAGTAGAAAAATATAAAGCATTTGCAGGATATGAGAATGAAAAAGTTAGAAATGCAGGATGGGTTGGTAATAATAGTGAATATGATGATGTATTAGCAAGAACCCATCCTCTTATTGCTACTGGAACAATGGCTTTCCCGCCAAAACACGAATTACCCCGACTAGCTATCGAATGGATTAAAAAAAATGAAATAAATGTTTCTAGAACTGGAAAAAGAGCTTGGAGAACAGTTGGACCAGGCCTACTTACTAGATTATATCATGGAAGAAAATGGGGTGATATTACTATTTTACCTTCCTATTATTTTCTACCTATTCATATAACAGGATGCACTTATGTTGGTCACGATTTGGTTTATGCTAATCAAGAATGGGGTTCTACAAAACAATCATATGATACTATGAATAATATTGAACTACCAGATATTATAAAAACACCAAAAAAATATGTTTCTATTTTAATGCCTTGTTATAATATTAATGCTAATTATTTTTCAAAAACACTTGAATCTATTAAAAATCAGCAATATCCTGTTTTTATAAATTTAGTTTGTATTAATGATGGATCTAATACAATATGCACTAAATTACTTAAAAATATGTTATTAAAATTTGAAAAATCAACCAGATGGATTAAAGTTTTATATATAGAAAATGAAAAAAATATAGGCATTGGTCCTACACTATGTAAAGGTGTTCAATTATGTCCAGATGAAATTATTTTTAGAATGGATAGTGATGATATTATGACACAAAATAGACTAGAGTTACAAATACAATTTATGGAAAAAACACCAAATTGTGTAGTTTGTGGAGGACAATTATCATTTTTTACAGGAAATTCATTAAATTCTATTATGAAACCAACAAATCATCCTACACTAACATTAGAACAATTCAAAACTAATCCTAGACATTGGATAATGAATCATCCTACTTTATGTTTTAAAAAATCAAAAATATTAGAAGTTGGTAACTATAATAAAGATACAAGAGAGATATATGAAGATTTTGAATTACAACTCAAAATCTTAAAAAAATATGGAATTATTCATAATATACCAAATATAATATTATATTATAGAGATAGTCCTCTTCAAATAACAAAAAAACTTAATAAAAATCCACAACATTGGCATAACTTAAGAAATAAATTAATAAAAGATATTATCTTATAAATTAATTATTCCACATATTTCTTAATAATAACACTAGAAATTAAAATGTTTTATTTTGTCTAATTTTTATTAATCGTAACTTTACTTACAGTTATAACTTTTATTAATGAACATACATAAAATATGATTATAATTTATATTATTTTGAATATAAATTATAAAAATTTAAATTTTTTAGGTTGAAAATGGGGTTTTAAACTTGCAACATCCCTCTGACCTGTTTGTTTAAAATATGGTATCATTGTATTGAATTTTGATACATCTATATATTGTCCATTTATCTTATATGATATATTACTTAGAGTATTTATTCCTGAATTTTTAAATTGACCTTTTTTATGTGCATCGTGCATATTAGAAGATACTTTTCTATATCGACCATTTAATGTACTAATTATTTTACTATCATTTAAATCAAACCAATTATTTCTATCAATGATTAATTTATTATCCAACGCACGTCGTTGAATTGTATTATCTTCAAATCCCCATCCCCAATAATTAGGAAAACCATTAATATTTTCAAAATCAATACCTTTTATCGAAAAAATACCTCCTAATACATGTTTAAATCCAAAATAATGTTTTATTGTACCTTTCACTGTATAATAATCAAGTAATCCTTTCTTATATGGTATATTATCAATATCATTAAATACAAAATTAATATTCTTGTAATCATTCGGATATTTATTCTTCATTGCTATAAATCCTAAATTCTTCATTGCACCGCGATTAAATAATCTATCATCTTTCTGATGTGAAAAATATATTTCATATGATTTAGGATCATAATCTTCCATAATGTATTCCATATATTTAAAAAATACGTGTTTATTATTTTCCCTATCTCTATATGGGACTATAAATATAATTTCGGGTACTGTCATATATATATGTTTGTTTTAAAATTTTTTAATATTACACATATTTTAAATGAGATTTACAAGCAAAGGTAATTTTGTTAATCAAAGAAGAAATATACAACAAAGATCTACTACACAACCACCAAGACAAAATATAAAAAACAACCAACTTTCTAAAAAAAAACAAAGAGAGATTGAAATAGAAAGTGAAAGAAAAAAATATGGTTTATTAATAGATGATAGAAATCCACTAATGAAAATAGAAAATACAACAGAAAATATAAAATTAGATGTGAAAGAAAAAGGAAAAACGAAAATAAAGGAAATAATACCTCAAGAAATCAAAATCATATATAAAAATAAAGATGGTAATATATTAACAAAAAATAATTCATCACAAACCGATATTACAAATAAACCCCAATTTATGTTTCATTGTGATAACTTAGATGATACCAAAATTAAAAAAATAACCATATTTTCAATAAATAAATATTTATTAATAGCAAATAATTTTAAAAATAAATTTGATAATAAAATAGATATAAATGTCATTGAAACAAATTCATTAAATGTATCACAATTGAGTACATCAAAAGAAAATGGACATTATATTTTCTTTTTCGGATTGCATTATTATTTGAAAGTAGTTCCTAAATTTTATTTTAGTAAGTATTTAATACAAAATAAATATTTTGTATACCAAACAAAGGCAATTTGGCGAATAGTAGATTTTGTTAATTATATAGATAAATATTATTATGAAGTATTATCCAATGCATATAAAGTATACGAATTCTGCGACTTGAATAATTATCTATATAAGGATTTTGAAAAATCAAAATATGAAATAATTAAACCATTTGTTTATAATAATTATATAAACGAACTTGAAAAAAAAGAAATAGATATATTATTTTATGGTCACTTAAATGAACGACGTGTTAAAATCATTAATAAGATAAAAACTGAATTTAAAGATCGGTTTACAATAAAAATTATAAAACCAAATGATAATATATATGGAGAAGATTTGGTTTCTTTTATTCAACAAAGTAAGATAGTTCTGAATATTCATACTAGAATAGACGATAATTTAGAAACGATGCGATTAAATGAAGTTATTAGTCATAGTAATGCTCTTATTATAAGTGAAAAACCAATTGATAAAGAAGATATTTTCATATATCAAACACGTCCGAATATAATATTTATAGAACAAATACTAGATAATTTTGAAAATATAGATGTATTTATTAATACAATTGAAAATTCTTTAGAATCTTACGAAGATGATGAAAAAGAGAGAAATGTACAAACCGACGATTTCTTTTTTCAAAAAATTTCAACGACAGATTTTATTTCAGAAACATCAAAAACAATTGTTGCAAAAAAATATACTGAATATATTAATCCAAAGTTAAAACAAAAGGTTTCTATTCTGTTAATTCATGATAATGTTAAAAATAATATTGAACTAATAATGAAAAAGTTAGTTCAGTTATATTCAAATGAAAAATATGATTTTGAGATAATTCTCTCTTCCAATACAAAATTATCTGATGATAAAATTAAAAATGATTTAAAAATGAAAGTAGTTATTGATGAAAATGCGTCAACAAAAGAATTATTAATAAAAGCAAAAGAGAAATTATCCTATAATAGTGATATAGTTATATTACAAAAAACCGATATATATCATTGCTCTGATATTATTTTATATTCACTATTGAATTTAAATGATAATATATATTATTCATTTCCAATATATAAATTAACGACAGACAAAGAGAAGATTGGATTACAATATATGTTTAATAATAAAAATCAAAAATATTATACTGAATTTATAGTAAATGCAGATATTGAAAAAAAAGAAATGACAGAGAATTGGATACATCATCGAAAATATAAAGATAATAGTGAGTCCTGTTTATATGCAATAAATAAGGTCGAATTTATGAAATTAGATATTGAAAAATATACTAATGAGCAATTTTTTAATAAGAAAATGATGAATGAAAAAAATAATGATATTGAACATATCATTGTTGATAGTAATAAATTTTTTGGGTTATCCGTTACTGTTTAGAAGTTATATTTATCAACTCGTCTTTTGTGGCGCCCATATTCAAATGATTCTGATAAGAAAATATCAACAATTTCTTTTGCTATATCTAATGATATTACTCTTGCACCAATTGATAAAACATTTGCATTATTATGATTACGTGCCATTTTAGCTGTATAATTATTATGACATAACGCACATCGAATTCCTTTAAATTTATTTGCCGAAATAGACATTCCGATTCCTGTACCACATATTAAAATCCCAGATGGACCTTCTTTATTGAGTTTTTCATGTGTACATAATTCTCTTGCTATATCAGGATAATCACATGAGTCCATTGAATGTGTTCCAACATCAATTAAGTTAATGTTTTCATAATTATGTTTTAAATAATTAATAATTTCTTGTTTAAATTTGTATCCACCATGATCACTACCAATAATAAGTGTCTGCATTATACTATAATATAATTTAACAAAATGTTTAAATTATATTAAAATAAATTTTTTGTATTACTCAAATTATATTAAAATAAATTTTTTGTATTACTCAAATTATATTAAAATAAATTTTTTGTATTACTC
>Ga0257127_1001117_pt1 | contig 20108 bp, 30 predicted proteins | sample SI060_135mmetaG_FD_190152 | JGI IMG/M metagenome (GOLD analysis project Ga0257127, IMG submission 190152) | Marine microbial communities from Saanich Inlet, British Columbia, Canada - SI060_135m | ecosystem: Environmental > Aquatic > Marine > Inlet | place: Canada: British Columbia | collected... | reverse complement strand
CGATTTTCTCGAACCTTTCTTGGTAAGTAACGGACATAAACCATTGCATAGCAACTACGCCTATCAAAGTAACAATAACACAAGCTTCAAACATTGTTAAGTGTCTTCCTGAAAAAAAGTATTATGGCGTTGACGACTGCTAATGTTCCGAAGGCATAAGAAGCTTCCTCGTTGCCAACTGATAGTCCGTGTGCGGAGACGGCTAAACTGCCTCCTATGACCAGAGCTAGAAGTGCTTCTATAACCTTGTTAAACATCGCTAACGCCCTCTACTACTAGTAAATAGTTAGCTTAGACGTATTTGACCCAATGGTAGAAGGGTCGGTTCTCCAAATAGAGTTCGTCCGACTCGTGGATATATGCTTCTTCCTCGAAGGGGTTGGAGTAGTAAGCTTCTCTACCTGTCTTGTCTCCCTTGGACATAAGACCTCGTAAATGGTAAAAAAGGTATAAAATCCAGTGCCCTATGAAGAGGCACTCGATCTGCTGGTGAAAATGGATAGTTTCGTGCCTTATGGTTACTGGAGACATAATGCCCCTACACCAAACGAATGGTCCAAATGAAATCGCCCAAATATCTATTGGTGCGAAGTAGGATAAAAAGACTGGAACCTTTGAGTTCTCAATCATTATTGGTTTTAAGTTTTTGAACCATTTTAGCATTCATGTATCCTCCTAGATGTTCTGAATTGCGTTACTGAAGCTGTCTTTCTTGAACTGAGCTAGTTTCTCCTTGGCGTCTTTGAAGATTTCAAGGTTCTCGATGGTGTCTAAGATACCCTTTGGGTCTAGAAACTCCATAATCATTTCTACAAACTCCTGGAATTTCTCGTAGTTTTCCTGAATGAACGACACCGCCCTGGCTGCCTGCGAAGTTCCTCCTGAAACAACATCCAGAAGTTTGTTCATTCCCATTTTCACAATCTTCTGTAATAGCATCGACAAGAGTGTTGCGCCGAGAGCAAGCCATTCTGGTTTTTGTAATGTCTGGATGGTGTTCTTAAAGTTTCTATAAGTGTTTTTATTGAAAATCTTGAGGCTTACCAGCAACTCCTTGGTCTTGCCTTCAGCGGACCTCGTAAGTTCTTTGCCCTTCTCCAAGAAAGACTGAAGCTTCTCAAGACCTGCATCTACAACCTTCATCAGTTTGCTCTCTGTCCAGTCTTGAAATTCTTGATACTTGCCTTTACCCCAAGACTGAACTGACTTCATGAAGTCCCAAAGACCTTCGTCAAGCCTGTTGTTCAAGACGAACTCGCCGTTAACTTCCTCAATAAGGGGAGAGGTAGTCAAGAACTTTCCTTCCCAAAGGTCGTTGACAAACTGGTTGGCTTCTTGAGTCTCTTTCCACTCTCTCCAATCTTCCATTAGTTGTTTCATTTTTTGCCCTCCGAAAGATTCATCTCTAACTTTCCTATTTCCTTCAAAGCAGACATTACTTCTGCGTTTGGTTTGAAGTAGACTTTTGATAATGGGTCGTTCATCCAGCCTTCTTTCCCAGACGAACGGATTGCTGAGTTCTGCAAGCAGTCGTCAGTAGGGTCTTCTGGTGTGAGCTTCTCTACATCTCGGTTTAGTGCGTCCAGTTGTTTCTTTACAACATCTGCTCTCTGTAGATATTTGTCCCAGACTGCTGCTGCCTGCTTTGAGACAGACCTCCTATCTGATGCCAGCCCTCCTCCGTTCTGAGAAGCCCATTCTAATGCTACCTCATAAAGAAGCGGACCCCAGCCTTTCTGTGCTCCTGAAATTAGAACTGTCCAAGCTTTGAGGCAAGGACCATCACCTACGTCACTCTTATAAGAAGGTGGGTCGTCGGAAGGGTTGATTTCTACTTCTCCAAAGAGAGAAGATGGTGCGCCCGTTGTGTTCTTGTAGCGAAACATCATTCCAAATGAATCTTCATCTGTAATCTCAATAACGATATTATCTGGTAGTTCATCTATCTGCTTTTGAATGCGTGGGTCAATGCCCTCGTTGATAAACTTGCGCCAGTTTTCCATCAGTTGTTTCACTTTACTTTTGCCTTTTCACTTAACTTACGGACGATAGTTTCACGAATGGCTGTTCTCAACTCTTCGCTCATTCTGTCCTCAATAAGAGACATAAGGGTGTTCCAGTGGTTGTCTGAAATTCCTTGTGGAGCGTTTCCGCCAGTCTTCTGACCAATAGCATTAAGTGCTGACGCATATTTTGCTTTTTGCTTTGGTGAAGGATTATCTGTGAGGTTGTGAACCATATCCGCTAGTTTTACACGAAGGGTTGGAACATCGCCGAGCAAGTCGATAACGTAAGACTGGTAGTCTCCACCCTTTTCGTGGGTAAGTGCTCGCACGACTCTGATAACCTCTTCGCCTGCTGCTGGGTCTTGGATAGAGCCCTTAATGAACTCTTCCATCTCCTCTACTGAGGAAACCGTTGAGCCTGGTGCGTCTTCAAGTGAGTCGTGAAGTAATGCCGCCATTTGAACTACATTGTCTTTTGGATAGAACTTTCTTGCGATGTTTCTAACCTCAGATGGATGTGAGAAATATTCCGAACCATCTCTTCGTGACTGTCCGACGTGAGCCATTCTTGCTGTGCTGTAAACGTCCTTGAAGTCGTCTGGCTGAAACTTCTCTTTTACCGCCTGCTTGTTCTCTCGCAAGAACTTTTGCCAGATTCCTGTAATCTTGTTAGTCATTTTCTTATCCCTATCTTAGTGAGTTGTCTGTCTTAGTTTCTCTTAGTTTTACTAGAAGGTTCTTTTTTAGCTTCAATAAACGCTCGAACCTTACCTGACTGTCGGAGTCAATGTAGAGAACTTGTGGCTTCTTGTATTCGCCGTTGATAACCAAGTCTTCAAAGTCGTAAAACTTTGTCTTTGGCTCGTCTGCTACTACATTACCACATAGTGCAAGTAAAGTAAATAAAATTGTGAGTGTTTTTTTCATTTTAAGCCTCCAGAACATAATAAATAGTCTGGAAATGAAGAAAGGGCAGGTTATCTCTTGACTGAGATAATCATTGGCTGAGCGATAGTGATGAGTTGTGATTCAACTTGTGCAGGCGTTTCGAAAGACGGAACAGAAGCGGAAGACAGAATTGTCGTGCTCGCTAAGATTCCGAATAGGATTGTTGTGATTTTCATTTGCTTTCTCCTTATTATATTTGTTCTTTGAGTGCATAAGTATAACACAGAATAACATTTAGTAAAGTTTTTTTTGATTATTTTCTAATGTTGCTTTAATGACACATTTATGCCCAACAGTTTCCGCTCAATAGTGAGCAAGCCAGTCAGGAGTGTTGTGATAAGGAGATAGTCTTCATCTTCGATAACTACTGAATTTTCAGGGACTTTGGCTCCCTTCGAATCGACCTCTTTTTGCATTGCGTCAAGAACAACCTCTTTTGTTCGCAAGCAACCTGCATAGAACTCGCAAAGGTCAACGAGCGTGCCTTCGCCGTCGGAATAGTCTAGGAAATCCTCCGTCAGCACATGGTCTCTTAGGGCGTGATAAGAAACCTTGGCGTATTCATCCATCTGGACTATGACGTCTAAGAACTCATCTTGTGGAACTACGATTATTTTCTCTTCAGTCAAGCTTCTCTCTCTTTCAATGCTTTCACGAAGTCCTCTGCTTGCTCGAACTTCAATAAGTTTATAACACTATAGCCTTTCTTTGTCAAGACCTTTGCCGCCTGCGTTGCCCTTGAGCCAGTTTTGCAATAGACAACAATCTTTTTATCTTTTGGAATCTTGGTTAGTGCGAAACCAATAGAGCCTGGATATTCTACTACCAAGATTTTTCGGTGGGGAATGTTTGTAGAACCTTCTATGCTCTTCTCCTCGAACTCTCCTTCGGTTCGAACGTCCAAGATAAAACACTCTTTTATGCTGCTCACTATAACCATCCTATAACTACATAGTAGCCAACTTACTAGAACGAGACACAAGTTCTAAATCATTTATATATAAGTATTCAATTGGGATAATAGGGTCAAAGAAAAAGACCCTCACAATAGAGACTTCATTAGGTGGCTCGATAACGATTCCAAGTGATTTCTTTGGGTCGCCGAGCCACCTAACAAGGTCGCCTGGGTTCATAGAAGCCCTCTTCTCTTTACCTTCGTGGGAAGAACTGGACCTTCACCCCAGACCCATTTGGACTTACGCTTGTTTGTAATAGCAAGAACTTCCAAGACCTTTACTCCGTCCTTCTCACGAAGGGTAACCTTTACTGGGTCGGGCTGCAACATTCCATAAAGAGGTTTAGTTATCCTCTTCTCAAACTTCTTTCTTACAGGTGGCTTGTTTAGGAACTTGGCGCAGCCCTTGAAGATTTCCTCTTTTGTGAGCCCTTGGCTGAGCAACTCTTCCCAGTCGAGAACAATATAGCCCGCTATTACCCAACGGATAGTTCCGAAACCTTTAACACTCCAGAACATCGAACCGTGATAGCGAGCACCACGAAGGTCTGTTCCGCCCTCGGCTGAGTTCATTCTCAAAGAAGGATACTCGTGAAGCTTCATAAAAGCACACTCAAACTCTGGACCTTCAATGATAATGGGCTCTTCAACCCTTGCTCTTCTTCGTCTAGCCATTATTAGTCTCTTCTTCCAAGTGAGCCTTCAACTCTGTGTAGCCGCCAATAAAAAGAATCTCTTCTTCTTCACCCTCGACAAGAATGGTTTTGGTGATAACTGGAGCAGTGTGATGGTTGTGGAGTGTCTGCTCGTTGATAAGACTGAGTGCTCCACGTTTGTGAATCGTAGCGTAGTACTCGACGGAGTGCTCCTTGACCAAATCCAAGGCTGCATCGCAATAAGGGCAGCCGTCTCGTAAATGCAACTGATAACTTACAACAACTTCTGGTTCAGACATTTTATCCTCGTAACATTTCACGGGCAGAGATGCGAAGCTTCTCTTTCACCTGTGTAGGGTCGCCTACGACAATAAGCTCCAAGCCTGACTGACCTCGGTCGAGAGTGACCTTGGTGAATCGTTGGCGGTTGTCGAGACCTTGTGGAAGGGTTCCTTCGTCAAGTCGATTAGCCATTACCGAATCCTCACGTAAGCAAATTACGTGTTGAGGGTTGATGGTAATCTCACGAAGAGTAAAGACCTTTGTCGCCATAGACGAACCAGCCTGGTTTGAGTTCGTAGAAACGACCTCAGTTAGTGTGACTAACATTTCTTTCTCCTTTTGCTACACACAGCAGCAACATATCATTGGGTGCGGTCCATACTGAACCACGATAAAACAAATCCGAATGTGTTTGGTGCTCTCTTAGCAAAACAGACACATAGGGAACCTTTAATTCACAGTACTCTCTTATAGTACCATCATCATTGACCATTGTCAAGATAAAATGCGAGGGAAGATAAACCAAATCGCCTACTTTAAGCTTCTTCACCCTCGATGCCCTCGACTCTCAAACCTTCAAGGTCTTCTGGTTCAGGAGCAACGTAGTCTTGATGGTTCATCGTCTGGCTGGCGAGGTGAGCATAGTATTTATAAGCCTGCATAACGTTTTGAGATAGCAGGTCTATCTCATAAAGCTCACGCCTGAAATCGTCGACCTTGTTGAAAGACTCGTAAATCTTTTCTGGGTGGACGTCGTTTAACTTGCTCTCAAGCTTTTTTGCTCTAGATGAAATCTCCTGAATACTCTTGGAAATTTCTTTTGGCAATTGAGATATTGAAGTTTGATTTTCTATTTTCACTTTTTGGTTGTCCTCCAAGTCTTAATGTTGCGCTCCTCTGTAGTGACTGTGGCAGTAGTGCCGATGGGGAGGAGTTCGTAAATCTTGTTCCCAGCACACGCCGAAGTTGGAGTTTCATGGTTCACTCCAACCACGATAGCCTTCTTGTTGCGTTGACCATAGGGCGCTGTGCTTCGGGTCTGGACAAGTGTTCCAACTGCAAACTTAGGCTCAGAATAGTAGCCAGCAAGAATCTTCTTGGCGTATTTGTTCTCAACAAGTTTGTTATATTGAGAAAAGGTTGGAACAAACTCTTCGTTGTTGAGGATCTGATGAGAAACCTCTAAGAAGTAGTCCGTGGTGTTGTAGTATTTGCTGGCGATGATAGCCTTTTCTTTAAGCCCTGTTGACTCGTCATTATAGCGAACTGCGAAAGTTTCACGCTCGGAGACTGCTTGGTCAGTAGACTCGCCTTCAATCTTGGTGATAATCTCAAGTTGACGTGAAGAGATTCTGGAACCAGCAAGAAGCTGTCCAAGGATAGACTCTACAAAACCTTGGTTCCAAGAACGTTCTTCAGTGCGAGGAAGCAATCGCTCTAAACGGTGTAGCAGAACTTGGTCTACACCTGATGCTCGCTTGGCTACTTCAGCCTCAGAATACTTTATCTCAAGTTTGTCTAACCAAGGACGTCGACCTGGAGTCAAGCGACCCTGGCGTTGATAAGCTTGCAATAGGGACATAGCGAAACCATGGTCTCGCTTGTTGCCCTTGAGGTGGGGATTCTCAACTAAAGCGTTTAGTCGTTGTGATAATTTCATTAGCAACCTTCTTTCAACTCTCAACTACATGATAACTATAACCGATAAGAAGCTATTTGTCAAGCCTTTTGTGAGATTATTTTCACTTTACCATAGTAAAAAAAGCTTCAGCCATCAAAGCAAAGGTGCCTGTGCCTACTAACCAAAGAATTCTGTTGACGTTTGAGACTCTTTCTCTCAATAAGATAAGTTCATCTCTCTGCTTTTTGTCGTCTTCTACAACTTGCTTGAAATTCTCCAAGTCAAATAAGATTCTTTGCTGCTTTTCCATCGCTGGTTCAACAGTCTTTTCTATGAATTTAGTTCTGTCCTCGGCTGTCTTCTCTAGGGTAGCGAGTCTAGCTACAATGCCCATGTTCTGACCATCACCCATTAACATATACTGAATCTCGCTCATAGAGGTCTTTATAGACTGGACATCCTCAACGAGCCTTTCCAATTTTAAACTAAGGTCTGTTGACTGCTTTAATTGTTTCTCAACAGTATCTATCTTCTCGTGAAGAGAAGCGAGTAGCTGAACTAATTCCATTTCTTTTTGCAATATAACACCCTCTGTTTACAAAAGCAAGACTTTTTTACCCTGCTCTTGTAAATAGGGTGAAAAAGACTATTCAGACTCAACAATTCCGTGGGAAGTTGTAATAAGTGTACCTGCTGCGGATACAGCGTTTAGGAGAGCAGTTTTTGTTACCTTCAGTGGGTCGATAACACCAGCCTCATAGAGGTCTGTAACTTCACCAGTGGCAAAGTTATAGCCTGAGCCTGTTTCTGACTCTCTTACAGTCTTTTCTGTTAGGTCAACTGAGAGACCTGCGTTGGAAGCCATCTTGCGAAGTGGTGCTGAGACTGCTGATAAAACAATCCTTGCTCCGAGGTCTTGGTCAGCATTATCTGTCTCCAAAGTGTCCTTCTCGGACACACGGCTTGCAGCCTGCACAAGAGCCGTTCCGCCTCCAGCCACAGTTCCTTCGTCTTGACCTGAACGAACGGCTTGTAGGGCATCCTCTGCCCTGTGAAAGGCTTCCATCATTTCGATTTCGGTAGTTCCGCCAATCTTGATAATAGCAACACCAGAAGCAAGACGATTTACACGTCTTTGGATAGCCTCACACTCCTTAATAGACTCTGTTTGTTCAATCTCTGTTTTGAGTTGTTCGATTCTTTCTTCGATAAGGTCTGGGTCTCCTGCTCCTCCAACAAAGGTTGCCCAAGCTTTTTTAGCCTCGCACACTTTGACTGTTCCGAGGTGAGAAATATCTGCCTTGGCTAGGGACTGCTTTCCAGCAGGACCGAGGACCGTTGCTCCAACAGAAGTAGCCAAGTCCTCAAGACAAGCTCTTCGTTCTTCGCCATAACCAGGTGCTCTAATAGCAGCAACCTTCATCGTGCCTCTTACAGCATTCATAATAAGTGCTGCGAGTGCTTGGTCTTGAACGTCCTCTGCTACAACGACAAGTGCTCTACCTTCTCGTGAAGCGACTTGTAGAGCAGGAAAGACTTGCTCGACAGTAGAGATCGCTGAATCTGAAACAAGAACAAGTGCGTTCTCGTGTCGCATAGTCCATCTACGTTTGTCTGTTACGAACTGGGGTGAAAGATAGCCTGAATCTACCTGAAAGCCTTCAATAAGTTCTAATGAAGTTGAAGCAGAGTTGGCTGGCTCAATAGTGATAGCACCGTCCTTGCCTGCTTTATCTACAGCCTCGGCAATAAGGTTTCCAAGGTGCTTGTCGCCATTAGCAGAGATAGTAGCGATGTGCTGAATGTCTGCAAGAGTCTCAATAGGACGAGAAGTTGCTTCCAGTTCAGTTGCAATAGCCGCTACAGCTTTATCCATGCCTCGCTTAATCTCAACAGGTGAAATGCCTGCGGAAAGGTGAGCAGAAGCTTGGCGAAATATCTCGTGAGATAAGATAGTGGAAGTTGTTGTTCCATCACCTGCCTCGTCTGCTGTTGCTTGGGCTGCTTGCTTGATAACCTGTGCTCCTAAATTAGCAACAGGGTCGTCAAGGTCAACGAACTGGGCAACAGTTACACCATCTTTGGTAATGACTGGTCGTTCGCCTTTCTTTTGTAGGATAACGTTTCTACCTTTAGGTCCGAGAGTAGCACCAACATTTTCTGCTAATGTTGTTACGCCCTCCAATAGTTTAGTTGATAGTTCTTGGTTATTAGAATAGATTTTGCTCAAAGAAGCCTCCAGTTTGGTAATCTTTCTTATTATAATGTAGTTTTTGTGGTTTGTAAAGGATTATTTTTCTTCTTGAGAATCTTCTTTCTCAAGTCTCTCAGCGATATCAAGCAATTTCCCGAGATACCTGGTTTTCTCAACATAGTGGCGAACATTCTTTATTGTTTCACCCTTACCTTCGACTCTCATTCTTATTTCGATTAGAGTCTCGTTATTGCCGTCATCTCTGATAAGAATTTTAGGAAAACCGCTTGAAGACTGAGTATACTTGACTCCTAGTTTGAAGTTCTCTCTTCTCCTAAACACGTCTTCCAGTTTGTCATCAAAGTTTAGCACTTTGTAGTCGCCGCCGTCGAAGTCAACCAGTAGGACGCCTTGCTCGCCGCCAGTTGCTGCCTTTCGGACACCATTGATGATGCTCTGGATAACATCAACTTGGTCTTCTGGATTATCTCTTCTAAACTCTGGTTCCCTGGCGAGTTCATCAACAATGTCGTTGTAAACTGCTTGTCCCGCTGCGATAACCGCTGCTTTGTCCCTAGTTGAAACTGCGGTTGTCCAAGGTTCCTCAAGTTCTGAGTCGGGTTTTACTCCAAACATGTCAGAAAGCAAGCCTGAAAGTTTATTCCAGTTTCCACTTCCAACTTGACCCATTGTCTTAGAACCTGCTTTTAGTGAAATGCTTCCGAGTTTGGTAAACTTGCCATCAACCTTAACTTGGACATCTACCTTGGTGCCTGTTTGGTTTGAGACACCATCTGAAATAACTTCTATCACGTTAGGGTTCTTGTCCATTTCCTGCTGCATTGCTTGATCAACAATCGCTTCCCCGTTGACGTATGCTACTGCTGACTTATAGTGATTAGACAACTCTGAGTGCCATTTTGGGTCCACCAGTCCTTCATAGTTTCCAGTAGATAAGGCAACCCTAAACGAAATTTTGTCTTCTCCGTTCTCGCCTCTGAGAGTCTTGTCTACCTTTTTGGGGTTACTTTTCTCAGCATCGGGTTCGGCATTTATCTTCTCCAGCACTTTCTTGACTGCTGAGCCTGTGACCTTGGATTCGGGATTCATAAACTTTACATAAAGAGCAGCGCCAAGGATGCCCTCCGCAATGTCGCCCTTGTTTATGTTCTTGCCAAAAGGTTTGTAAACATATTTTGCGAGATTTCTCTTTCCGCTCTTGACCACATATCCAATTGGAGTACTCTTGTCGCTTGCCAGGAGAGTGTTGATAGCGGTAGCGTCTGGAAATCCAATCTGAAGAATGGACTTCAAAGCATCCATCAGTCCCGCTTCTTGCCTAAGAAAAGTAGGTACTCCTATCTTTCTCTCCTTTGGGTCGCCATAAATCGTAATATCTTCCAAGTTTACATCTGGATTATTCGCCTTGACGAACTCTTTTGTAGCAGTGAGTACTTTTGCGTCCAACTCTGCGTCAACCTCTTCTTCCAAAACACCGAAACCAGCAGGTGCTGACTTTGAGCGATTCTTTGGTGGGTCTTCATCATAAGGCTCGCCGCCTGCTTTCTTGGTGCCCTTGGTGGACAACCTCATTGAAGGATGATTCTTAATAACCTCTGAATCTTGATAGCCCTCTGCGATAAGTGCCTGTTCAATAAGTTCAAAGATTGTATTTTCGTCTATCTTATTCTTTTTAGAATAGTGCTCTTCAATGAGCTTTTCCCAATTAGCCATTTTAGTTTTCCTTTAGATAATAATGTCAGCAATGCCGAAGTCGACTGCTTGTTGTGCGTCTAAATAAATGTTGACCTTTTTGTCCAATAACTTCTTGACCATTCTCTTGGTCATATCTGTTTCTCGGACAAGAGTCTCAATGTATTTCTCTTGAATCCAACGAATCTCTTCCATCTCGTTTTCAAGGTTGTGCATAGGACCGTGAGTCCCGCCAATAACAGAGTGAATCATAACACGAGTGTTACGACCGATTCTACGAGCACCCTTTGTTCCAGAAGCAAGAATAAGAACGCCTGCGGACATTACCTTGCCGATGCCTGTTGTAACGATAGGGCATTCTTCCTGAACAACTCTCATCATATCACAGATGCCGAACATATCAAGGGCTGAACCGCCATAAGTTGAAACAATCATTTCAATTGGCTCAACCTTCTCGATGACTTCAGACTTAGGGTCGGAAGGGTCTGCAAGAACCTTCTTCTTTCCTGTCTCTCTGAGTGTAAGCAAGCCAGCAACGACCTCAAGAGCCATTCTTTCGCCTACATCACCGATAACAGGGATAACACGAATCTTTTTCTCTGGGGCTGCTGCGCCTTGCATTGGAGGTAGAACGATAATGGACTGACCACCGCCAGACAACTGGTCGAGGAATTCTTCTTCCATAGAGTCTAACTCTTCCTCTGTGAGTTCTTCTTCCTGTTGGACAGGCTCCTGAACTGGTTCTTCTACTTTTTTTTGTTTTTTCTTTTTAGGCATCTGAATTTTTTCCTTATAAGTTAGAGTTCGCCTCTTTCAACTGGCGAACGAAGAGTGTCCCATTTTCCCAAAAGATTTCTACATCTCCCTTGAGATACGTTGAGACAACGTTTAGATAGTTCTTAACTTGAGTTGAGTCGAATTCACCAGACTTAGCCCTATCGACAACCCATTTCATAACTGAGTTGACGACAAAGAGCTTGTCTGCGTGAAAGATGTTACCTTCGTGGTAGAAATGCTTTCCTTCTCGTATAAGGTCTAAGATGAATTTTTTCGCTTCCATAAGATAACATCTTCTCTCCGCTATGTCAAGTAAATAAATTACTTATCTTTAGTAAGTAGGATGTTGCGAACCATTTCTTTCACTTGTTCGTGAAGTTCTTCTTCATTATATTGTTTTGGCGTACCAAGTTCACGAGCGGTTGGGTCACGCATCTTGCCATCATCGCCCTGGACAGCCTTTCCAAGCTTCTTGCCTGCGACTTTCTGCTTTTTCTGTGCGTTCTTGAACATTCCTTCTGCTCCGCCCAAGTCCATAACAAGTTGGGCTGCTTTCAAGATTTTTGGATTAGAAAGATAATCTTTGTCCTCGGCGACTGTGGCAATAGCAAAGTCTGAAAGCCTATTTCCAAGATAACCACCTGAAGCCTTTACCAAAGCTCTCATGCCTTCAACAAGTACTGCGCCATTGGGGTTTTTGCTTGGACCGAGAAGGGTTTCGAGGTCTTTTGTAATCTTTTTAAGCAACTGGGCAGCATATTCTGGCGTATAAGGAACACCATCTTTATTTCTTGAAGCGTCTACGTGAGCCTGAGTAAGTGGAATGTCTGTTCTAAGCTCACCGTTGGACAAGTTGAAGAAGTTGCCGTAGATGTCATCCCCTAGAACGTCCATGAACTCATAGCCATCAGTCTTGCCTGTGAGCAGGGTAAAGTAACCTCTGTCTTTTTTAACCTCGTCCTGATATTGCAAGGAAATGTCCTTAGTTGGCTTGCCGACCGTTCTTTTACGTTTATTATCTGTTTCCACAGAAACATCTGTGGGGACATTAATCATAACAACGCCGATATCATAACCAGCTTCTTTCAACTCTTCCATTCTGACGCCCATTTTCATAACGTCTTCACCAGTAGTGTCAAAAACGATAGGCTTCGCTTGGTTCAGCCAATTGAATGTCTGACTTTGAGTGGCGTTTTGCAACTTTTCTCTAAAAGTTTGCTGTTTCTCAAAAGTATCTAAGTCTTCCTCTTTCGTGGCAAACTTGAGCGATAAGCCGAATTTGCCGAATTCCTTCTCAATCTTCTCATCTGGGTTTGAGGTTTCGAACTCCTTGGGAACACCAATTTGCTTTGAAAAGAACGTCTTACCTGCACCTGCTGGACCAAGAATAAAGATAGCCTTAAACGGGTGTGCGAGTTTGCTGATTGCCTCGTCGATTCTTTCTTGTTCTGTTAGGACTCTCGGTGCTTCCAACAGCGTGGAAGTGGATTCTTTCTGATAGACCTCTTTGACAAGGCTTCTTAGGTTTTCTAAACTTAATTTCATTTTGTGTCTTTACTCCTTGTTTTATTTTATTTAGACAATAAAAAAGCAGGACATTTTCGTGCCCTGCTCTTTATTCTCTCACACCAAAACCAAAAGGTTTGTTATTTTAGAGAACGAAGTCGGGCAACAACTGCCTTGGTGATTTCGTCAAGCTGGGCTTCGTCAGCATCTTCTTCGGCTTCTTCAGCGGACTCTTCAATCTGCTCTTCGTCTTCGTCCACGTCGCAACCTTCGGCTACGGCAGCATCTTCATCGATAACTGACTGAACTGCCTGAGCGATTCTTTCAGCAAGAGTAGGTTCTGTTACTTCCATCATCTCTTCTTCTGCATCCATTTCCATCTCTGGCTCTTCGGCAGGTGCCTCTGCGTCCATTTCCATTTCTGGCTCTTCGGCAGGTGCCTCTTCTTCAGAATCAACACGCTCGGCAGGAACACCAGTCTCAGACTCGATAGCAGCCAAAACAGCGTCTACAAGTGACTCGATTTTGTCTTGTGAAACTTCTTCGCCAGCAGGCTCTTCCATTTCAGGTTCCATTTCAACTTCAGCTTCTGCGTCCATTTCCAATTCTTCCTGCTCGTTTACAACTTCTTCTTTAGCGTCGAGTTCTTCCTGCTCAGCTTGGATATCAAGCTTCTCTGCGAGTCTACCTACGATACCGCCTAGTGCAGGGATACCAGCAATGGCAGCCATTCTACGCATTTGAGATTCTGTTAACAACTTCTTTTTCATTTTCTTTCTCCTTTAGAGGGGTTTGTTTTTGGTGTAAATTTCGGCATAAATAGCCGTTCACTTTATAAATAGTCTATTTTATCAAAACAGGTCTTCATTTCGAAGTTTTTTAGCAAGCTTTTTGGTTGTCTCACGCTCTATTTGGTCTATTCTAACATGACTCAAGTTCATCCTTAAGCCGATATCACGCAGAGTCATTGGTCTGCCGTCAGCTTTGTCCACTGCAATAAGGGTGCAGTTCAAATCGTCTTCATAGTTAATCCAAAACCGACAACTCTTGTTTTCTTCTGGACAAAGATAATCATTCTTCTTACAAACGTCGCTGCACGCTCTCATAAGTCTGGGTGCTCCCTTGCTATCATATCGAAGATGTCTTCCAACTCTTCGTTTTCTAGGTTAAATTTTTTCTCTACTTGCTCTTGCTTTTTCTTGTCTTTTATCTCGGCTTCGTCAACACGTTTAGCTCTTCTATGAGTCTTTTTCTTAGAACCCTCGTCAATCATTTGAATAAGATCCTTGGAGAGTTGATTCTCCTCAATCATACAAGTGACTAGGTATCGGAAAAGCTTGGATTGGGTTATTCCATAGTGTTCAAGACGTAGTTTTAGCTCAACATGGCGTTGTTCCGTATCAAAAAATACTATCTTCTTCTTTGATTCTCCGTATTTACCTTCCATTAGGAATATCTCCCGAAAATGTGTGCCGAAGACTCTTGTCGTCCTGCTGCGGTCTGGCGAATAAACTTTGCCTTGTGTTTAAGGTCTTCCAAGTTCGTTACACCCGAGTAAGAACAGCCTGAACGGATGCCTTGCTCGAACTCATAGAGAATTTCGACGACTGGACCACGACAAGGAACGGTTGTAGCGACTCCTTCTAGTGAAGAGAACTTTCCTCTCCAATCCTTTTGGGCTTCCTTAGACGCCATGCCTCTGAAATTTTTCCGCAAGGTTCCATCATCTGCCTCAATCACTTTCCCTGGCGTCTCGTCCGTCCCTGAAAGAAGTGAGCCCACCATAACCAAGTCCGCTCCTGCTGCTAATGCCTTTGTTGCATCACCTGCACTTCGGATGCCTCCGTCTGCAATAATAAGAACAGTGCCAGCATATTGAGACTGAGCGCAATCAAAGATAGTGTGGAGCCCTGGAACTCCATGACCAGTTTGAACTCTCGTTGTGCAAATAGAACCTCCTCCGACATTACACCGAACCGAGTCTGCTCCCCAAGAAGCCAAGGCTTCATAGCCTTCACGAGTGGCTACATTACCAGCCATAATGTGAAGATAGTCGGGAGCCCAGGCTTTGATTCTGTCAATAGCGTCCTTCACTAACTTGTGATGCCCGTGAGCCACATCAATGCAAATAACAGAAGCACCTGCTCCAACCAGTTCTTGAGTTCTCTCGAAGAAATCACCAGACACACCAACCGCAGCACCTGTGATAAAACCTCCCTTTTTTATAGAAGTTTTCACAAGGTTTGCTTGCTGCTCGACAGTGTTGTAGCGATGGATAACTCCAAGTCCGCCCATTCTAAACATCATAGCAGCCATGTTGGCACCTGTAATGGTGTCCATTGGGCTTGAAATGATAGGAACCGATAAGTTGCAGTTGGGCTCAAACGCTACGCTTAAGTCTACTTGTGTTCTTGAAGTAATCTTGCTATACTGCGGAACTAACAGAACGTCGTCATAAGTTAGTGCAAGTTTATCTTCTACAAAACTCATTCTTCCTCCTTTGGAATAAGGTGCTTGTCGACAACATAATCGTCGACGACTGGAATCTCGTAAGGGTCTGGTGCGAGTTTCTTCTTGAGCAAGTCTTTATCCTGATTTTCTCGAATGTGCTTGTCGGCTTCGGTTTCTTTCTTTTGAATCATATCCTTTACCAAGTTCATTCCGTCCTCCCAGCATTCTGGGCAATAAAGGTTTACTTTATTTTCTTTTCTTCTCTCGACGACATACCAAGTCTTTACCATCTCTAGGTCACGCTTGTCAAAGTCCTTAAAGCAAGAAACGCAAACATCAGGCATTTTGTCAAACATCATTACCTTTTGCTTGAGTTCCTTTTCTGCTGCCTTCTTTTTAGTTCTTTCAAGCTTTCGTTTAAGACTCATCGGTTGACCCCAAAGCGCCGTCGCCTCGGTTTGAGATAGTAATTGGGTGCCAGTTGTAGAGGTTTCCAGTGTGAGTCTCCAAGGCTCGGAAGTGAACAACTGGAACCATTACGGCTTGGGCGACCTTATCATGGCGAGTCACGAACTGAGTCTCGTTGCTTACATTGTGAAGGTTCACAAAAACTTCCCCGTCGTAGCCAGAGTCAACAACACAGGCTCCAACGAGGAGACCTTGTTTTGCCGCAACTGATGAGCGGTTCTTGATTTCCAGCATGTAGCCGTGTGGAACTCCTACTCGGAGACCAGTCTCAAGGACAACCGACTGACCTGGTTCGATGCGAACTGTTCCTCCTGGCTCTGGTGGGTTGAAGAATAGGTCTAAGCCAGCGTCAGAAGGGTTTGCCCTCTGTGGTGGTTTAGCGTCTGGTCTTACTCGTGAATATTCAATAATCATTTAGTTCTCCTCTTTTGTTTTCTTTATACACTATAACATAGTGTTTCTAGTTTTGCAAGTGTTTTATGCTAATAATTTAAAATTATGTCGTAATGACCTCGTGGAAAAACCCCACTGGTCGTGAAAGTCTAGTTTAGCCATGTAAGGCTTGTTCAGTTCTACGTGGTCATTATCACGAACTCCCCAACACTTGATAGCATTAGGCGTGGAAGTTGAGTCAATAACCTTTACTATCCAATAAACCTTTCCATTCTTTGTTTTTCTTGGAATGATCTCTCTCGGAATAAACCAAGCAACTGGAACCTCGGGCATAAAGTCTCCGAGAGGTGGAATCATATTATCTTCCAGTTGTTTCACAACCTCATCAGACATAACAAGATGAATAGGGAACATCCCTGTTAGGCTTACTTGGTATTCAATAGTCTCCTGAGCGGTGAAGTGCCCCTCTGGTGCATATTTCTCAATGTTCTCGTTGAACCTCTTCTTTGTCTTGGCTCTGTCGACTGCGACTGCTGACCAGAAGTGCCTTAGCCCTGTGAACCTATCGTCCATTAGAGGGTTTAGAGCTTCGGACCTGACGAGTACATCGAGGGTCTTCTTATTGAGCTTGGAATAGACAATTCTATCGTGAAATAGGAAGTCCTCAATAGTCTCAAACGGACGGAAGTTCAGTATCTGGTCAATCGCTGCGTCTCCTAGACCCTTGACTGACGAGAAAGGTTGGATAAGTGCTCCGTCGTCTCCAATGGTCCAGTTCTTTGTGGATAGGTTAATGTCCAGAGGTCTAATCTCAAAGCCCATCTTCTTAGCAGTGTTGATAGCACGCTCTTTTCTTGACTCTGGCTCTTTATCCAAGAAAGCTGCGACCCACTCTACTGGATAATAGTTGAGCAGCCAAGCACACTGGTAAGATAAGATAGAATAAGAAACAGCGTGAGACTTATTGAAGCCGTAGCCAGAGAAGAACTCGAAGGTTTCCCAAAGCTTCTCTGCTTCGTTTCTCGTCATCTCCTTCTCGACACAGCCATCGATAAACTTGTGGAAGATTTTCATCTTATCTTCTGCGCCCTTGCCTGTGCCTTTCTTAGTAAGCAACTTACGGAGAAGGTTTCCTTCATCGAGGCTAATGTCTTTACCTAGCTTGTGAGCAAGAAGAGCAATTTGCTCCTGAAAGATAAGGAAGCCATAAGTCTCCTCTGTAATCTCTCGGATAGTTTCATTGGCATAATTAACGTCGTCAGGATTGCTCTTTGCTGCAACATAGTTTCTATCAACCTTTGCCGAAAGAGGACCAGGACGGAAGATAGAAGTAATCGCTGAAATGTCAATGATGCTTCTCGGCTGTGCATTTACGCAAAAGTTCTGAGCACCTGTCTCGGTGAACTGAAACACGCCTGCCCACTTGCCTTTATGGAAAACATTTTCATAGACCGACTGGTCGTCAAAGTCAATAACGTCAGGATGAAGCTTTTCAGCATAATACTTCTTTACGTCAGCGAAGGTAGGCTTTCTAACTCCGTGGTGCCGTGTAAGGATAGAGCGAATAGCATCCTCCATCATTCGCAGAGAAGCGAGTCCAAGAATATCGAACTTGATGAAACCCATGGGTTCTAGGTGGCGGACATTCTGCCCTTCTGACCAAGGTGTTTGACGAACACCACCAGAAGCAATAAGAGGCATATGCTTGTGAAGGTCGTCTGCGATTACAACACCACCTGCGTGGCGTGAAGAAGAACGAACCTGACCATAGAGGGCTTCAACGTGAGTCTTTACGTGAGGATACTGTTGTAGGAACTTTTGCAGAGTCTCTGAAAACTCCATAACTTCTTCAAACGTTGGAGTGTAGACACCTGCTGATAAACCATGCTTTGCTTTTGCCTTTGGCGTAGCCTCTGCAAGCATTCTACCAGTTACATTATTTACCTCATTAAAAGGAATCTTGTAGAACTTGGAAATGTCCTTGATAAGAGAGCGAAGCTGTAAGGTGTTCCAGTTTGTAATAGGAACAACGGTGTTTTCACCCCACTCTTCTACAAGCTTTTCTTTTAGAAGCATCGGTGATGCCACGTCATAGTCAATATCTGGATAGTCTGTTGCATCTGCTCGCAAGAAACGAGAGAAGAGTAGACCATATTTAATTGGGTCAACTTGGGTGATGCCGAGCACATAAGCCACAAGTGAACCTGCTGCTGAACCTCGACCTGGACCTGTAAGTTGTTCTTGAACTGCTCTATCCGCAATAGCCTTCATAGTAAGGAAATACTTTGAGAAGCCTCGTTCTGAAATAACTTCTAACTCTCGCTTGAGTCGGTCAACATAGTCTTGCTTCTTTGCAAGTTTGAAGTTGCGAAGACCTTCAATAGAAGCAGCGACAAGAGCTTGGGTAGCTGTCTTTCCTGGTGGAACAACAAAGTCAGGAAGTCGGACTTCATCATTGGGGAAGAACGTTTCAATCATTTCGTGGGCAATAGTGTGAGTGTTCTTGATAGACTCTAAAACAAGGTCGTCGTCATATTCAACGCCAGCGACTTCTGAGTACTTTTTATAACTCTCCCACATTTGGTCGCCATTCTTTGGGTAAAGCTCATAGCCTACCTCTTCGACGTCAACAGGAAGTTCAGAGTCCATTTCTTTGCCTTTGCCGAGCCAGCCGAGCTTCTTATAGAGAATTCTGTCTTTCCAAGTGTCTGGTGTTGGGTAATGACTATCGGCTGTAGAGACAAGAGTGATGTTGAACTCTTTGGCGATTTGGATAACATATTTATTTAAGTCGTGTTGCTCTGGAATGTTATTCCATTGCAATTCTGCGAAGAATCTGTCTCCGAAGATAGAAGTCATTTTAGAAGCGGTTTCTCGCATAGCGTCAAGAATGGCTTCTGAGCCCTGTTCTTTGTTTCTCCACATGTCGCCAGCAAAAAGTCCTCCAAGGCACGCTGTGGACACAATAACGCCCTCTGAATGCTTCTCTAGAAGAGCATAGTCGATTCTTGGAAACCGATAGAAGTAGTCTCCCTGAAATGACTTGGAAACCATCTGGAAAATGTTCTCTAAGCCTTTTTGGTTCTGGGCAAGAAGGACAAGGTGGCTTCTTCTATTGACGATAGACTTATAAGTTCTTACTTCTGTCTCGACAACTGCACCAGAGGTGTTGTTATCACGAAGTGAGGCTGCGTTCTTCTTGTTCTTCTTGGCTTCTTCCATGTCAGTCTTCCACTGCTCAATGGAAGGATGAAAATAAGCCTCAACGCCATAGATAGGCTTGAACTCTTTGCCCTGCTTGTGCATCTTCTTGGTATTTATAACCATCTCGGCGAGGGAATTCATATTTCCGTGCTCGGTGATGGCGAGAGCATCGCAACCATTTTGATAACAACTATCCATGTGCTCGCTCACGTAACCCAGTGCGTCGAACGGCGAACCTCCAACAGAATGTGCGTGCAATCCTACGAAAGGGATTGTTGATTCTACTCTATCAGTCATTTGCTCTCCTTAATAAGTGCACTGCAAGCAGCAGTCATTTCCTGTGCAAGGAAACGGATGTTTTTCTTCTCTTCTTCAAAGTTTTCTAGAATCAACGTCCTCGTGACGTCCATAAAAGAGTCTAAAAACCGAACCTGGTCTGAACTTAACTCATAATACTGGACTGGTAGTCCAAGGTTTGACTTGATGTGGTATGGAATCTCGTCATAGGCTTTTTGATAGCCTACTCCTGAAACATTCTTCGCCATTTTCTTTTCTTCCTTTCGAATCTCTCTATTGCTCTTGGTTTCTCTAGGTCTAGGTTGCTTCCCATAAGCTCTCTATAACCAGAGAAGGTGTCTATTTGATAAAAGTTTTGTAGTTCTAGTGTCTCTACTTCTAAACCACTATAAAGGTTCTCGAACACTTTGTCAAGAGAAAAGAACCGACCTACATAAGATTCTTTCATAGGTCTTTTTTTCTTTTTTCCGTTCTCGACAAAGAATCTCGCAACCTCCATTGACTTGAAGTGCTTCGTTGTCTCTTCCAACTGGGTCGTGCTAAGTGTAAACCCAGCCTGAACACCATTTGTAACATTCTTTCCTTCGTAAGTCAAGCAAAAGTTCTTATTTAATTTTTGTATCTCGCCTGTGCCTTT
>Ga0257127_1001086_pt1 | contig 20438 bp, 18 predicted proteins | sample SI060_135mmetaG_FD_190152 | JGI IMG/M metagenome (GOLD analysis project Ga0257127, IMG submission 190152) | Marine microbial communities from Saanich Inlet, British Columbia, Canada - SI060_135m | ecosystem: Environmental > Aquatic > Marine > Inlet | place: Canada: British Columbia | collected... | reverse complement strand
TCATACTTTCAAACTTTTGACTTTGTAACTTTATGACTTAATTATTATACCACAAAATTAAAAAACCCTCTATAAAGAAGGTTTTCTAATTTTAAATACGTAATTAAATTATGATGTCTGACAACCATCTTGATCACAGGCAATTGTATTACCATCACCAGAGGCAGTATAATCATAAGTATTGGAACCAAAAGTTGAACTACAGGTAGCACTATATGTATAACCAGATGGCAAGGTTGGCCAAAGACCTGAAGAACCCACACAAATAACTTGTCCTGCTACTGGAGCGCTAGAATCATCACATACAGTAGCACCTGTATATGTTAGATTCAAACCATCATCCTGACAAATTATAGCTGCTGGTATTATACTAGATAAACTACCCTGAACTGATGCAAGTTTAGCCTTATCACGAGCTGAATTTAAATTGACTACTGCTACAGTAGATAAAATACCAATAATAGCAATAACTACTAACAACTCAACTAAAGTAAAACCTTTTTTGTTTATTTTCATTTTTTCACCTCCTCTCAGACCAACACATATTTATTAAAATAGTTACAGCCTGAGATCTCCTAAGGTTCTAACTATATTTCTAATAAAAATATATCGGGGATATTACTAATTTTTATTTTAAATAAAGAACATACTTATTATATCATTTTTTTTGATTTTTGACTACAAGTTTAATCACCCTTCTTTGTCATTTCGACCGAGCGGAGCGAGTGGAGAAATCTAATAATCCTCCTGATAAATCAACCCACCTATCATTATCCTTTTCTATTAAATTAACTTTTTTCTCACGTCGCCATTTTTTTAATTGTTTCTCTCTTTCTATTGCGCTACTTATATCATTTGTATGTTCAAAATAAACTAATTTATATACCTTATATTTACTAGAAAATCCTTTTATCTCTCCTTGTTTGTGCTCTTCTACTCTTCTAGCTAAATTATTAGTAACTCCAATATATAACACCTTCGATATACTCGACATTATATATACATAAAAGTTATATTCTCTCATAAATTCAGTTTATAGATCTCTCGACAAGCTCGAGATGACAAAGGGTTTATGTTTGTAATGACGGCTATGAAATAGTCTGAGCCACTTTGAACATTGGCAACATTATAGCTGCTACCATACCGCCCACACCTACACCCATCACAATCAAAATCAGAGGTTCAATCAAAGAGGTTAAACCATCTACCAAATTATCAATTTCTCTACTATAAAAACTACTCAATTTCTCTAAAACATTATCCAATTTACCAGTCTTTTCACCAATTACCATCATTTGTGAAAGCATCTTAGGCATTAATTTTGATTTAACAAATAAAGTAGCCAAAGAATTACCACCCTCTACTTCATCCACTGTATCAAGTATTAATTTTTCATAGGCTCTATTATCTACTACCTCTGCCGTAATAGTTAAGGCAGAAGTAATTGGAACTCCGCCTCTAATCAGAGTAGCTAAAGACCGAGTAAAACGTACTATATATACCTTTTTAAAAAGGGCTCCAAAAATAGGTATTTGAATTTTTACTGCGTCCCAAGTAAGCTTACCTGTTCCTGATTTTAACCAAAGCCTAAAAAGTAATATTAATCCAGCTACTCCAAAAATTATAAAATACCAATAGTTACTCATAAAGTCTGAAGTACCTATCAATATTCTTGTTACAAGTGGTAGTTCTGCACCAGTTTCCAGAAGCATCTTTGTCATATTTGGTACTACAAAAGTCATCATTAAAAAACCAACTACTACCATACTTGATATTATGAAAACAGGATAAATCATGGCACTCTTGATACGAGAAATCAAATCATAATCTTTTTCCATTTGATCGGCTAAATACTGCAATATTTCATCCAATTTACCAGAAGTCTCGCCTGACTTAACCATGGCTATATAGAAATTACTAAATGTATTACCATGCTTAGATAGAGCGCCAGAAAATCTCATGCCACCCTCTACATCATCAGCCATCTCTATTATTTTGTCTATAAAAATAGGATTAACTGTTTGTTGAGCTAATATTCGTAGAGACTGCACAATAGGCACTGTAGCTGATATCATTACTGATAATTGACGAGAAAATATCACTAAATCTTTATGCTTAACCTTACCAATATTTATATTCCAACCCTTGTCCTGCTTTTTACTAGTTTCTGACAAAGCCAAAACAATTAAGCCTTTTTCACTTAATAATTCTGCGGCATCACTTTCAGTAACTGCTTCTACAGCGCCATTAGTCAATCTGCCATCACTTGTTCTTGCTCTATATTTATATATTGCCATAAAAATATTCTGATAATTCTCCCCTGACAAGGGGAGGCTGGAGGGGTTTAATTCAAACTCTGTGGATCTACAGCCTGATTTCTAGCATCTTCTAAGCTAATTTCACCTACTCTTACTAATTCTAATAATGCTTTATCTAAAGAAACCATACCCTCTTGTTTAGAAGTTTGCATAATACTATTTAACTGCTGTAATTTATCGTCTTTAATAGAACTCCTAACAGCTGGAATATTTACTAATACCTCTGAAACCATTGTCAATCCTCCGCCTACTCTAGGCATTAATCTTTGAGCCACAACTCCTAATAAAGAGTGAGCTAATAAATCTCTACCCCACTCTTTTTTATCAGCTGATATATTACTAATAAATCTCTCCAAAGCAGATATTACTGAATCTGCATCCATAACTAATATAATTAATTTACCACTTTCAGATAATTCTAATATTAATTCCTCCATACCAACTTCATGCATGCAATCTACAAAAACAGCATCGATATCTTCATCAAGCATATTTTTAAGACCGCTAATAAAAGTATTTACATCTTTACCCACACTTCTCTGTTCAATTACTGATTGATTATTAGAAAATAAATATTCTATTGGCTTTTCTAAAGTTTGAATATGAATTCCCTTGTTTTGATTAAGTGTCTCTACCAGAGAAGCTGCCGTAGATGTACGACCACTGCCAAAAGGACCTGTAATAATAATCAAACCCTTCTCTCTATTTAGAAGTTGCAATAAAGCAGCTGGAACACCCAAATCCTTTGGTGCTCTAATAAACGGTGATATTAAACGTAAAGAAATAGCTAAAAATCCTTTTTGATAAAAAACTTTAGCTCTATATCTACTACGATCAGCCCAATTATATACAGCAACGACTTCTTTTTCTTTGCTCAACTTATCAAAGTCTTCTTTAGTCAAAAAAACTTCCGCTAAAGTATTTAAAATATCTCCAGTCAATATTGCCTGGTCTGCCAAAGTAACCAACCTACCATCCACTCTAATGACTGGATTATTACCAGCCACCAAATGAACATCTGTGGCTTTTCTTTCCGCAGCTGCATTTAATATATCATTTATAATCAAAGTATCTGACATAACTTTATTTTTGTTCGCCTTCTAAAATTACTTTTATTTTACTAATTACCTCTGATGGTACAAAATGAGCTTTAATTAAATAATCATCAGCTCCAAGTTTTAAACAACGATCAATATCCTCTTTTTGAGAATAGTTAGTTAATATTAATACTCTTATCCCTTTGGTGTCCTCTTCCCTCTTTAACTGACTGAGTACCTCAAAACCGCTCATCTCAGGCAGATTAAGATCTAAGAGAATCAAATCAGGCTTTTCTTTTTGAGCAACCTTTAAACCTTGCAAACCATTAATAGCCTCCAAAACCTGAAAACCTTCTAACTCTAATTTAGTAGAATACATCTGCAATAAAAATTCGTCATCTTCAACAATTAGTACTTTTTTATCTTCCATATAATTATATAATTAATATTTAATCCCCCTAAATCCCCCTTTGACAAGGGGGACTTGCCAAAATCTTACTAATTAGCCCTCCCTTGTCAAGGGGAGGTGCCCGAAGGGCGGAGGGGTTACATTTTAGAAACTCTCATGATTTCCTCAATAGTAGTCATACCTAATAAAGCTTTAATAACACCATCTTGTTCCATCGTAATAAACTTTTGTTTAGCTAATTCCTTATCTACCTCACCTCTATCAAAACCTTTGGCAATAATATCTTTGAATCCCCTAGTAACATGAATGGCCTCAGCAATAGATAGTCTTCCCTTATAACCTGTTTGAGCACAACTAGCACAGCCTTTGCCTTTATAGAAAGTAAAACTATTCTTATCAACTTCCCCATAGAAAGCTTCGTCTGGAATGGTACTTAAATGTTCTTTAAGAGTAGCTTCTACTTCCGCTGGTAATTTATCTTCTACTTTACATTTTAAACAAATTTTACGTACCAATCGCTGAGCTACTACTGCATTAATAGTACTAGCTAATAAAAATGGCTCAACTTTCATATCAAAAAGTCTAGGAATAGCTCCAATAGCACTATTAGTATGAAGTGTAGTTAATACGGAATGACCAGTTAAACCAGCATGAATAGCTAATTCAGCTGTTTCATTATCACGAATCTCACCAACCATAATAATATCTGGATCTTGACGAAGTAAGGCACGAAGCCCACTAGCAAAAGTAAAATTAACTTCGGGTCTTATTTGTGATTGATTAACTCCTGGAATATAATATTCAACTGGATCTTCTAAAGTGGCAATATTTACATCTTCTTGATTAAGAAATGATAAAAAAGCAAACAAAGTGGTAGATTTACCAGAACCGGTCGGACCAGTCAATAAAAACATTCCATTCGGTTTATGAACATTTTTTTCAATTATTTTAAGTTGTAAACCTAAAAAACCAAGATCAGAAAAAGTAGGCGCTTTATCTGGAGTGGCTAAAATACGCATTACTACCTTTTCTTGGCCCATTAATGGAATAGTAGATATACGAAAATCAATATCCCGATTATGTACTTTCATACGAATACGACCATCTTGAGGTATCCTAGTTTCATCAATCTTAAGATTAGCCATTACCTTAATCCTAGAAACTAAAGCTGCGTGAACATATATTGGTAATACTATAGTAGTATGAAGTACACCATCAATTCTATATCTTACCTTAGATTGATTACCTACTGGTTCTATATGAATATCAGAAGCACGCCCTTCTATAGCATGACGAAGCACTACCGAAACAATTTTAGAAACTGGAGCGCTTTTCACTACCTCACTAACATCACCATCTAAATCTATCTCTTCTTCTTTAGGAGCAAAAATAGCTTCAGCTGTATCTAAAGCCTCGCCTACTTCTTCACCTAAACTTTCATATTGTTTGGCTGCTGTCCGATAACTATCTTCAGAAATTATATAATATTTGACTTTAAATTTCTTTTTACGTGCTAAATAATTTAGAGCCTCGGTAGCTTTAAAGTTAGTAGGATCAACTATACCAGCCTCTAAATTTACCCCCTCTTTATTAAAGACTACCATCTTATAATTTTCAGATAAGTCTTCTGGCAAAATATTTAATATTTCTGAATCAATTTTACGACCTATTAAACTTGTATATTCAAGATCATAAAAAACACCTTTAGCTTGTACCCAATCTTCATCAGATATCAAAATAGCCCGACGAGTTTGTTTTTCCAGTTCGTCAAAAGTAGCATACTCGCTAGTAGCTAGTTCTTTATATTGATCACTATTTAATAAATCTTTTTCTTTTAAAAAATCTAAAAGTTTTTGTGCTTCTTGTTTTGTCATTAAAAATACTTTAGATTGTAAATTTTATTTATTATTCCCTTAATCCTCAACGCCATCGCCAGTAGAAGTATTAATCACAAAAGGACTTGGATTACCAATGTCTTTTTCTATATCTATATTTATTTCTATATCTTGCAATCTATTAAATTGATCATTAGCATAAAAATTTTCCCAAATAGTGCCTGGGAAAAAATCAACATCCAAAAAATCATTTATATTACTTATGGCATCTGATTTAACTTTAAAAACATAATCTATTTGTATATTGGACAACTCTGTCTGTTCAATATCAAGAGGTTTTAAAGTTTTATAAATCCAAATACCACTACCAATAGCCGCTACAGCTAGTACTGCTAATAAAATTATAATAGTTTTTTTGTCGCTCTTTTTTTTCATAAGAAACTATTGATGATAAGTTATTAGATCTAAGTTAAAAATATAATTAGCTTCTCCTTCGACAGCTATCTCCGCAAAACCAATGGATTGCACATCTAATAAGCGAATATTATTCTCTAAATCTGAAATATAATCTTTGAATTGCCTATAAACTTCAGCACCCGTTGTTTCATCACCTTCAGGTATAAGCTTTGAAATACTAAGATGCACTATTGTAGCCTTAATACCAGTCATAGATAATACATCATCAATTGAGTTCATAGCAGGCTCTTGAGGTTCAATAAACTCGGCATCATCTTCTGATAAATTACTAATATTAGACGCTGATTCATTGAATGATAATTTTTTTGGAGCACCAACACTAAGGTCTATATTTAATAATTGAAAATTATGCTTTTTAGCCAAAAGATCAGACATCACAAAAAGTTCAGCTGTTTGAGCACCATAAGGAACTATCTTTTTTAATAAATCTAAATCTGACTGACGATTATACATTATATCCTTATATTCTGCGTCTAATTCTTCCAATTTTGTAAGTAACAATTCATTCTTCACTTTTCTATCCAATTCTTCTGTATTTTCTAAATTAACTATACTAATATTATCTATCTTTGGTTTTAATATAAACAAATAACTAGCTAATAAAATAGCCAAAACAATAAAAGCTATAATAAATATTATATAACGGTTTGCCAGTAATAATAAATCTGAAGGCTGCTCAAACTCGATTTCTTTTTTATTTTTCTTCATAATAATATTTTATTCTTCGCCACCCTCTTCTTCGTTATCACTTTCATCACCCAAAGGGTGACCACCCTCTGGGTGGTAAATATAATCTGGATTATATGTAAACAATAATGGATTTAATACTAATGTTATATCAAATTCTACATTGGCATTAGCTTTATTATATTGAGCAGCCGACACATCTGCCGATACTACAAATTCTAAAGCCTCTTCCTGTTGCAAAACTTTAATCTGACGAGCCACTGAATCAAAATCTCTTCCAACGGCCTGCAAAGTTATAGCGCCGCTATTACCAGCAGCTAAACCAGAATAATAAATTTCACCTACGGTATATTTTTCTAACAATTGAAAAAAGTTTGTCCAATATAAATGAAAACTCAATAATTTATGTACTGCTTTTATCTCGTCACCTAATTGACTTATATCATTATTTAAATCTTCATAATCCAAAATCTTTTTTTCAAGTGTAGTAATCTGATCTGACCTAGTATTTTTTTGTAATTCTACATTTTTAACTTGAAAAAACAAAAATCCATAGAATATACCGACAATAAAAGCTGAGCCTAAAATGGCAGTTAATAATAAATTTATTATCTGTCCCCAACTTCTAGTTCTAGCGGCAGCTGGGATTAAATCTACACCCCCTCCATTATCTAAAAGTTTGGCTCTAATCCTTGGTTGAGGTTGATGAAATTTTGATAATACTTGTTTTTTTCCCGCGTCGCCGCGAGGCGCGTCTTTCTTTGATTTTGAAGCTTCATTTTTTACAGGAGGTAACTTTTGATCTTGAAGTCCTGGAATAATAGGAATAGAAAAATCACTTGTTTTAGTTTCTTCAGGTTTTACTGGTTCAGAAGCTTTTTCTTCAACTTTAAAAGTCTTTGGTTTTGAATCTTTTAACTCTGGAATAGCTTTAATCTTGTCTTTATCAAGTTTTGGTAATTGATCACTTTTAGTTTTTTTAATTTCTTTTATCTCTTGAGCTATTATTGGCTTAGCTGGAACCTTAACTACTTTGGGAGCCTTTGGCTTAGAAGCAAAAAAAGCTTTTAGTTTATCAAGGAAAGATGACTTCTTTACTTTTTCAACTGACTTAGGTTTAGTTTCATCCTTCACTGAAGTTTTGGATAACACGTCTTTTTTATCATCTTTAATGCCCCCTAAAACACCATCCTTATAATCTATAGTAAAATTATTTATGGGTTTTTTAGCTTCTTTATCTGGAATATGTAAAGTAGTCTTTACTTTCTTATCTTCTACTTTATCTTTTTTCTTTTTATTAGGGTTATAAATTATTTTTGGCCTACCTTTATCTTTCTTTGGCTCTTGCTTAGGTTTATCTAGGCTATCTCCAAATTTTTTAGGCTTATTAAAAACTTTTTTTAATTTACTCCAAAGAGAAGCCCCTGAAGCTTTTTCTTTCTTTTGAGTGGCTTTATCTGGTGATACAAAATCAAAGTCAAATTCTGCTTTATTTTTGACTTTAGATAAAATGCTAGATTCCTTAGACCTAAGATCCTCTGGCATTAAATTTATTCCTTTTTTCTCACCATTTTTATCCATAAATTAAATATCACGCATAGCTAATCCTACTGCCGTAGACATTCTTGGCCCCACCTCTTGAAGAGCTGGTTTAAGATCCAATGGATAAACTATTCTATCCCAAGGATCACCAACTATAACTTGAATATTTAAAAGCTCTGCTAAATATTCTGGTAAACTTGGCAAAAATGCACTACCGCCAGTCAAAACAATTTTATCTATACGACTATTACCTTGCCTCTGATATAATTCAAAAACATATTTTATTTCATTGATAATAGAATTAAGAGACTTTTGAATTGTGTCTGGAACATTCTTAAAACCTCCACCTGCTAAACCAAAATCCCTTTTAAACTGCTCGGCTCTCTCTTTATTTATATTAAGACTATTCATAATAGTCTTGGTAATAAATTCTCCGCCCGTGTCTATACCTCTGTTCAAAATTGGTACTCCTTCTTCTATAATACAAATATCTGCTGTAGTAGCTCCAATATCTACTATCATTACCGTTGAATTATCATTACCAATCAAAGAACGAGATAAAGCAAAGGCCTCTGTTTCTAAACTAAGTAAATTCAACTTAGCCCTTTTAAAAATATCTATATAACGAGCTACTAAATTTTTAGGAGCAGCTGTCAAAAGTATTCTATAATTACTATTATCTGCGCTGGAAGTGATTAATTTATCTTCATTCTTTAAAGTATTTTTTGCGCTACTATTAATATCTGCCTTAGCATCTTTAAAATCTTTGTTTAATTCTTCAGGTAAACTTTCTTTTGCATCTACTGTTTTAGTTATTTTATCTGTTTTTTTAACTTTCTTTTTATTAAGTATTTTCCAGTCCAAAATCATCTCTTCTAAGGGTACTGGAATAAACTTTTTAGCCTCCCATTTTATTGCTGAAGATAAATCTTTCTTTGGCATGGGCGGCAAATTGATAATAAAATTAAATACAGAAAAAGTAGGTAGGGCAGCTACCACTTGCCTAGTTTGAACATTAGATTTTTGAGCAATATCTATTATATAATCCGCTATAATTTGATTGTTTTTATCTATAGCACCACTAAGTACGTTTATAGAAATATCAGCATAACCATAAGTCTTTAATTTAGCTTGATTTTTATAATTTTCAAGCTCAACCATCTTAATACTAGATGTGCCAATGTCAATTCCTAAATAACTAGTAGTACTAGAAAATAAACCCATATTTTTGTTTAATTTTATTTAAAATTCTCTAAATATTTATATAATTATAACATATTTCACCCTTTTAATCCAAAAAATATTTTAATAATCACTAAATCTGGGGATAACGCTAGAAAAGTCTTCAAAACCAGGTGGTGGGTTAGCTTGAAGGCGTCCATCGTTTATAAAACTTTCTGCTGCCTGACCAGTAGCTGGGTCTATATAATATCTTCCTAGGTCAAAATATTTTGCCATAACATTTCCAGAAATAGTCAATGGATTGATAGCACAATCCGTAGTATTACCTACACAAGTAATAATTTGCCCACAATGAGGATCTGGTACGTCTGGCGGTGTAAAGGCACAAGAATTACCATCTCCCAAAACAATAAAAGTACCTGCCAAATCAGTAACCGAATAATTAATTTTTAAATCTCCTTCTATTACCCAAACCAAAGATGGAATACTAATTAAATTTTCAACACCAACTAAATCATACTCAATATTTTCATTGATAATTAAATCACCCTCTACCCAAATTATACCTGCAGCATTTCGCCCTAATCCATCAGTACCTCTTGGCACTGTTATAGGGTCCTCTACAGTTACTGAACCACTTGAAGGCTGATAGTGGTGAATAGCACCATCTCTAGGTGTATTATCCTCAAAGTCAACACTAGAAATAACTCTAATATCTGAACCATATTTATTAATTCCAAGCGCAGCGGCACCACTAAAATCTGTAATTAAGCCATAACGATCAATCTCACCCAAAGCATTAGAATATTTACCATCGTCACCCAGACTAAAAAAATCAATCATTGGCCGATAAGGAAACTCACCTTGGTAAATACCAGCCAGAGTACTAGAACTAACAAAGTTAGTAATACTTCCACCTGACTCAATAAGATAGGAAGCGTTATAATGACCAAAAGGAGGTAGATATTTACCTGTAATACTGCCTCTAGAGTAAATGTTTCCTCCATCTACAGATAGATAAGGCTTAGTAGAAGTTACTACTCTAGGACCAAATTGAAACCAACCCAAGCCATAGGTAGGGCCACCTTCCTCCCAAGCGTTCCATCCCCAACCACAAAGACTGGCCCTTTCTCCATTAGGATCAGCAGGCGGGAAATTACCTACATCAAGATTATAATATTTATGATCAAGCATAACGCCTGGAGAATAATAAGTATCTACGCAAGAGTCACAACTATTAATATTGCCTTGATAGGTATTAATACCGCAAACATTATTATAATTCTCAATAGTACACTCACTACAATTATAAGCCCCAATTAATTTTTTTAAGGAGCCAGTTGGACGGGAAATACAAGAATTAACACAATCTAAATCACTAATACAGCTAATAGAAGGATTGAGCGTACAGGATCCTCCTGAACAAGTACCATACTGTGTACAATCACTGAGTATTTCGCATGCGCTTTCTATATTATAATAACAAGTGCTTATTTCTTCGCATGTCTCACTAACTACAGTACAATCATCGGCATTCTGACAAGATGTATGACTTCCGTCACCACCTGAATTATCACACTGACCTGGATAATAAAAATATTCTAAACAATTTTCACAATTTTTATTTACAGCTGTAATAACAGAGCAAGTTTGAGCTACAGCTGGATCACCTGTGGGTAGACATCCACTATCATCAATACAAACGCTACGATCAATACTACAAGCATACTCATACTCTTCATAACAATTAAAACAACCTTCCAATGGATTATCTGCGCTTGGAGCATCATCATCAGCATCTGCTGGAGAAGCAATCGGAAAACCTAATTTCCAAGCTTCATTATCTATCGCTGCAAAAGCACAGTTACCACTAGCACAATTAGCATTTTCATAGCAAGATATACCATCGTCAGCTCCACCAGAACAACGCCAATCCTCTTGGCTAATAATACTAGCAAAAGTGGTACTAGCTAGAGCATTTAAATGTGTAGTAGAAGTTACTACTGCATAATTTGGCCCATTCGAAAGATCTTGATCAGAAAAACAAACCCATCCCAAAGGAGCACCTGCCCCACTAAGCGCATTACCAGCCCAAATGCAGCCCTCTACATTGCCTGATGTATCTACTTCTAAGCCATAATCCAAGCCCCCTACAGCTTCACAAGTTGAAGAAGCTGTACCTGGAGTATCAAAATCATTATAACAATTTAAACTAAGCCAACCAGCTGCTGAAGACCAAGCCCAACCTCCAATTGGATAGGGATAATCAGTTATTTCGGCAGTGCTAGTTACTGATTTTTGAATCAAAAACAATGAAACTGCTAAAACAGCCATAATCACTATACGACTATAAAAATGGAAATGAAAGTCAGACTTCATTGATATATAAAAACTTAAATTTTAAAATTAAAATTATTTTTTTTCGATAACAACCTGCATATCTGGATAGCTCCAACCGCTACTGCCTGAGCAAATAAACAATTGATCATCCGCAGAATTATAAATCATCCTACCTGTTTCATCAATAGAATCACAATCTGTAGTAGGTGGATCAACAGACACAGTAGCTAAATGTAAATAAGCATTATTACTACCAGCATTATAAAGTCTTAAGGCTCCACGAAACACGCCCGCATAATCACTAGAACCTTGAAAAGCTAATAAACCAGCTCCTCCAGCAATACTAGATTCAGCTCTAATGCCATATTGTCCAATACCCCCTAAACCAAAGCCCCCGCTTACTGTATTTTCTCCCAGAACACCATATTTACCAGTTAACTGAGCTTCTCCATACACTGCATTTTCATTAGTTGACTCAACATGCAATTGATGATTTGGATTACTAGTACCAATACCTACATAACCAGCACTATCAAATACCACAACATCGTCATCATGCCAAAAACGAAGATCAGTAGTAGTTTCATCTTGATACATTCCCCAGTGAGTATTAGTGCCTGATTCTAAATTAATCTCAGCATTAATGTTAGCAGGTGTCTTAATATGCAAAGACTTATTAGGAATATTAGTACCAATGCCTACATTAGCAATAGTTCCTATGTCATCAACGTAAACTAAACTATTACCACTTAAATCTTGAAAATTAATATCATCGCCAGCTAAAACGAGATCGCCAGTGTCATTCTCTAAATACATAATATTAACGAAGCTGTTTTTATGAAAGCCCTGAATACTAACATCATCATCCATAATAATACTACCGTCACTCACTAACATATTACCGCCACTAACATGGAAGAATTCACTAGGAGCATCCGTACCAATACCTACATTTGGATTTTGAACATTTACATAATCAATACCAACATCATTATCACTCCATATTTGAGTAGATTCTGTTGGCCAAGTATTACGACAATCACTCGCACCAAAACACAAATTTGCGCTGCCGCTTATAAGAATAACATCTTCTCCATCAGGATCTATAGTAATATTATCACCTAATAGTGATTGATCATTCAAATCCAAATTAGTAGTCATTGGATTTAAAACAATATTTTGATTTGCTGTAGTACCAGGAACACTAGTAGGCTCCTGCCAGGCAGCTATAGCATATTTTTGTACAATAGATACACTCAAAACTGACACTATAATTATCAAAAAAGATAAATGCCAATTGTTTACTTTTTTAAACATAATTTTATATTAAATTTTATTATTAATAAGCCTATTATACCATAAAAGACTATTAGGCAACAAGAAAACCGCCCTGACCTCTCGGCCCTGAGCTCGAGGCCGAAGGGGAGAAGTCGAACGGGCGGTTTTAAAAATAAATATTAATTTAAAGTTACAGATAGCCAAACACCATCACAAATATGTAATTGCTTGTTTGCGTAAGAGTAAATCATTCTTCCCTTATCTACTGGCCCATCACAATCTTCCTCAGGAGGTGTTGTTATACCAAGTGATAAATGATCAATTTGTAAATAATTATATGGCTCACCAGTATTATGTTGTAAAATTACATTACCATTAAACCAGGCAGCATAATTTTCTCCTGGACCCTTATCAACATGTAGATAAGCATCGGAATCAATATCTATAGTCCCTATACCTACTCTACCATCGTCAGTAAAAGTTACTCTATTATTTCCATTCCAGAAACGAAGATCAGCAGTAGTTTCATCTTGATATATTCCCCAATAGGCTTCAGATCCACTTTGAATATCTATCTCTGCATTTTCTCCAGAAGGTGACAAAATATGTAAATTCTTGTTTGGAGAATTAGTACCAATGCCCACTTTATTATTAAAATAAACATCCTCTGATGCCTCAATTAATAAATCACCTGTGGTATTCAAAATTAAACCATGTTTTAATTGTAATAAACTACCTTTAGTAGCCCCTCCTAACGTTAAATTATAGTTCTGATCTGGCTCAACACCTATACCAACACTATCAGCATACCAAACACCGTTCAAATGATCTGTCCATAAACCGTCAGTACTTGGCCAAGCAGCTATACAATCATCATTTAGACACAACTTCATACCATCTGAGATACTTAATATTTTATTATCATTTAAAGAATTATCTGCATCAATATTCAAATATGTTCCTATTATTCGCTGACCACCTATCTGTAAATCCTCAATCATTGGATTGACAACTAAATTATTAGCTGGCGTACCACCAGGTAAAGCACCTGGTTCTTGCCATTGAGCTTCTGCATACTGTTGTACCACTGCTAAGCTAAATATTGATACAATAACCACTAGAACTGACAAATGCCAATTATTTACTCTTTTAAACATAAGTTTATATTATTTAATATATTTAATTAGTAGCCACTTGAAGCCAGCCTGTTTCAGTACAAACCTCTAAACAGCCGGCACCTGTTCCGCAATCTAGCTGCCAACCTAGAGCACCATAATTTGCATTATTACAAATTGGCATTGTACTATATGAACCCGATTGTATGGTGCCAGTTGTACTTAAATTACCAGTTGTGCTGATGTTTAATACTTCGGTATTATTAATGCCAAAAGTCATAGGAATATTTTCTGTTGTCCAAAAATCAAAAGTATCATTGTCAGTTGGACCAATCCAAGAATAATCAGTATTCACAACATCACCCCTAACAAATTCCACCTGAGCTGTGTTAGTTTTAGCATTACTATCTAGCCTTAAAATAACGTCAGTATTGTCAAAAAGTTCTAAAATATGTTCATAACTAGGAGTATTTGAACCATCAATAGTAACACGACCAACGAAATAACCAGCGTAATCACCAACATTTCTTTCTCCTTGAATACCTGCACTATCTCCTAAAGTACTATTGTCAGCCACTACGCCTTTAACTCCATATTGTAAACCAGATCCTTTGAGGCCACTATAACCCTCACCATAGATACCCGTACCACCAGCGTGCGGAGAACCAACGCCCCATACACCATCTCCCTCTCCACTGGTTGCTTGACCGTATACTCCTACTCCAGAAAAACTACCAGAACTACCATAGACACCTCTTTGGTCTCCTATAATTTCTAAACCATAACCGCCTGGTTCTAAAATAAAATCTAAATTAGTATTATCTCTAATAACAAAGTTATTTAAATCTAAATCTTCTCTCATAGGATTAAAAACTCCATTATCTTCATCCCAAGAGCCTATACAATCATCTTCAAAACAAATTTCTCCTCCATTAAATACTTGGATAACTTGCAGTCCATCACCATCAATTAGTAAATTACTATCTACTAAATCATGCCCATTAAGTAATAAATCTTCTGTCATGGGATTTACCACCAAACGAAAACCACTAGTCTCCCCTGGTAGTCCTATAGGGTCATTCCATTGCGCCGAGGCATATTGTTGAATAAGAGCAACGCTAATAATTGAAATAATACCTACCAAAACTGACAGGTGCCAATTTTTAATTCCTTTATACATAGTTTTTATTTTAATCTCCTATCTATTAGTAGACAGATAGTAGATATATTATACCACATTTTATTACAAATAGTAATATTTACTAAAAAATACACTCCAAGCTAGCTTAATTATTTTATTGACTAACAAAGTAACGCAAGGTAGAATTATATTATTAATTTAAATAATTTAAACTTAAACACTATGAATAATGTTTTGATTATCATATTAGTAGTAATAGTATTACTAGTTTTATGGCTAATTGGCGTCTATAATAGCCTAATTAGGCTAAAAAACCGAGTTAAAGAGGCTTGGTCTGACATAGATGTACAATTAAAACGTCGTTATGATCTGATTCCAAATTTAATGGAAACAGTGAAGGGTTATATGAAACATGAAGAAGGAGTTCTGGTTAAAGTAACCGAAGCTAGAGCTAATGCTATGAATGCTAAAGGTATTGGAGAAAAAGGTAAGGCTGAAAATATGTTGTCTGAAACTCTAAAAAGTCTTTTTGCTGTAGCTGAAAGCTATCCAGATTTAAAAGCTTCACAAAACTTTCTACAACTTCAGGATGAAATTTCTGATACTGAAAATAAAATTCAAGCTTCCCGTCGTTTCTATAACGGGCAAGTTAGAGATTTCAATACTAAAATTGAAGTATTTCCAAACAACCTAGTGGCTGGCATGCTGAAATTTAAAGCTTGGGATTTCTTTGCTATTGATGAAAAAGAAAAAGAAAACGTAAAAGTAAAATTCTAAACTTCCAAATCCCCCATCCCACTACGCGGGATTGCCCCCTTTGTCAAGGGGGCTTTTTTGTATAAAAATTAATCAAAAAACAAACTAAGCTCCCTCCCTTGTCAAAGGGAGGGCTGGGGAGGGATTTGAAAAAAAATTATTGACAAATAAGCTTTAATATTGTTATATTAAGCTTACAAAAACTAATAAAAACAAGAAAAAATGTACAAACAAATAGATAGTAATAAACGCAAAAGTTTAGCCTTAATGATCCTTTTTGTATTGGTTATAGCCGGAATGGTTTGGGCCTGGGCTCAGTATTCTGAAGGTGGCTATTACATGATTATACCAGCTACTATATTTGCAACTGGTATGAGTGCTATGAGTTTTTTCGCTGGCGACAAAATAGCCCTAAGTACAGCTGGAGCTAAAGAAATCAAAAAAAATGACAACCCTTATCTTTGGCGTATGGTAGAGAATCTTAGTATTACTGCTGGTTTATCTATGCCTAAAGTCCATATTATAGAAGACTCATCTATGAATGCTTTTGCAACTGGTCGAGATCCAGCCCACTCCTCTATTGCTGTTACAACTGGGTTATTGAAAAACCTTAAAAATGAAGAGCTAGAAGGAGTTATAGCTCATGAATTATCTCACGTTAAAAATTACGATATTAGATTAATGATGGTGGTAATAGTTTGCGTAGGTATTATTACACTATTAGCTGATTGGATGATGCGTAGTTTTATATTCCGAGGCCGAGGCCGTGATAATAATAAAGGTAATATTTTAATGATAGTCGGTATTGTCTTAGCTATCTTATCGCCACTATTTGCTAAATTAATCCAAATGGCCGTGTCTAGGAAAAGAGAATTTTTAGCTGACGCTTCTGCCTCTCTTTTAACTCGCTATCCAGAAGGATTAGCTAGCGCCTTAGAAAAAATATCTGCTCAAAATATACCACTAAAAAGAGCAAATAAGGCTACAGCCCACCTTTATATTTCTAGCCCTTTCAAGCGCAAAGGTATGGCTAAATTATTTTCTACTCATCCTCCAGTAACCGAAAGGATAAAAGCTTTAAGAAACATGTGATGACATCCGTCGTCATCCTGAGCGAAGTCGAAGGATCTACTATTTAAAAATTAATAAACTAGATTTCTCCACTTCGGTCGAAATGACAACAAAAATATGCTAAATAATACTCAAAATATATTAAATAAATTTACTCAGCACTTCAAACAGGTGCTGATTAATGCACAAAACACTGCTTTTAGTAAAAAGCACAAAAATATAGAGCCAGCTGATTTATTAATTTCATTAATAAAAACTAAGGGGTCTTTGGGCTCTGATATTTTAATAAAACAAAACATTGATATTAATTTTTTACACATGGCGGGACATAGCTCTTACCAAAGCATAGCTATTAATCCTGACAAGGTGAATCGCGAAGCGAGAGAGGATCCCCTGGGGGAAACCTTACCTCAACCATCCATAGAAACACAAAAAATTATTGAAAAAGCAGTTGTTACAGCCTACAAACATAAACACAAATATATTGGTACTGAACATTTATTATGGGGAATTAGCCAAAGTTCTGACGAAAAAACTACTCAAATATTACAAAAAGCTAAAGTAAACCTGCAAAATCTTAAACAACATCTTAATCTTATCTTAAAAAGCACTTCTAAATTTAGTGATTTTACAAGTGACGAAGAACTTAAAGAAATTGAAAATATTTTAGATGAAGATAATGAAGGTATTGATAATTTAGAAGGCTTCACTATTAATTTAACTAGCGATGAAGTCCAAAAAGATATTGATCCAGTTATAGGTCGTGCCAAAGAAATTGACCGACTAATAGAAATACTTTCTCGTCGTACAAAAAATAATCCAATATTACTAGGTGATGCTGGCGTAGGAAAAACTGCTATTATAGAAGGTTTAGCTAAAAGAATTACTGAAAATAAAGTACCAGATGTATTGTTAAATAAAACTATTTTAAACTTAGATATTTCTAGCCTAATAGCCGGTACTATGTATAGAGGTGAATTTGAAAATAGATTGAAGCAGGTTATATCTGATATTAAAAAAAATCCTAACACTATATTATTTATTGATGAATTACATACCATCATGGGCGCTGGAGCAACTACTGGCTCTCTAGATGCAGCTAATATACTAAAGCCTGCCCTATCTCGTGGTCATTTAAGATGTATTGGTGCTACTACTTTTGAAGAATACAAAAAACATATTGAAAGTGACAAAGCTCTGGAAAGAAGATTTCAAGCTATAATTGTTGAGGAATCTTCTGACGATGAAGCCTATCAAATATTACAAGGTCTGCGAAGTAATTATGAAAAATTTCATAATGTATCTATTGATGATCAAGCTTTAAAAACCGCTGTAGAACTTAGCAAACGCTTTTTGCCGGATAAGAAACTACCCGATAAAGCTATTGATTTAATAGATGAAGCAGCTGCTCGTCTTAGAGTGAAAAAAACTAAACATGGTTTACTCAAAAAAATAAAAAAACTTCAAGGTGAATTAACTCAAGAACAAGCTAATAAAAAACAAGCCATTCTAGATGAAAAATATTTAGAAGCTTTAGAATACAAAGAACAAGAAGAGCAAATATTAGAAAAATTATTACGCCTAAAAGCTCAACAAGATAAAGTAAAAAATAAAAACTTAGGTCAAATTACTAAAGATGATATTAAGCTTGTCTTGTCTAAAATTACTGGCATACCTCTATCCTCTATTACTACCAATGAGAGTAAAAAACTATTAAAATTAGAAAATAGCATCGCTAAAGATATTTTTGGTCAAGATAAAGCTTTGTCTAAGATATCACATAATATTCGTAAAGCTAAAACTGGTTTAAATAATAAAAATAAACCATTAGCTTCTTTTATGTTTTTAGGGCCCAGTGGCGTAGGAAAGACAGCTACCGCTAAACAAATTGCCAAACATGTATTTGGTGGTGAAAAAAATCTCCTTCGTATTGATATGTCAGAATTTTCTGAAAAATTTAATATTTCAAAATTAATTGGCTCTCCAGCTGGCTATGTAGGTTATCGAGAAGGCAATAAATTAACTGATATGGTTAAAAATAAACCATATAGCCTAATATTATTTGATGAAATAGAAAAAGCTCATCCAGATGTTTTCAACTTACTCTTGCCAATCTTAGAAGAGGGAGAAATGACTGATGCTACCGGAAAAACTATTAATTTTAGAAATTGCGTTATTGCCATGACTTCAAATGTTGGTTTAAATATATTCAATCAAGAGGCAGTTATGGGCTTTGAAACTGATAAAAATAAATCTAGTTTTAAAAAGAAGTCTGAAGAAATACTCGCTTCATTGCATAAACATTTTCCTCCTGAGTTTAGTAACCGCTTAGATAATATTATTGTTTTTGAGCCATTAGATAAAAACACTGCTAGAAAAATAATCAAAAAAGAATTAGCTGATTTATCTCGAAGATTAAATGAACAAGGTATAAATATAGATATTGATACTAAAATTATAAATCACTTATTAAAACAACCTGATATCCTCAAAGAAGGCGCCCGTAGTTTAAAAAGGTTAGTAGATCAACATATATCTAACGTTTTAGCTCATAATTTATTAGATAAACCCACTAAAAAAATAAAAATTAGTCTGGAGAAAGACAAGGTGAATGGCGCAGCCAGAGAGGGTGGCCTGGGCTACAAGATACAAGTTAAATAACCCCCTAAATCCCCCTTAACAGGGGGACTTTTTTTCAAACCATCTTGCCAAAGAAAGCTTAGAAGACTATAATGAAGAAAGAAGAAAGAAAGGCGATTTTTATGTTTAGAAATAAAAGAGGGATAATAAATTACAATTTAGATTTAAAAACTTTTGCTAGACAAAATAGACAAAATCCTACTAGAGCTGAAAATAAAATCTGGCAAGAAATTTTAAATAATAAAAAAACTGGTTATAAATTTTCAAGGCAGAGGCCAATAGACCAGTTTATTTTGGATTTTTATTGTTCTAAGTTATTTTTAGCAATAGAAATAGACGGTAGTATCCATTATATAAAAGACCAATCAGATTATGATCAAGCTCGAAGTGATAGATTAAATTTTGCTGGTATCAAAGTTTTAAGATATACAAACTCAAATATCATAAATGATATTGAAAAAACTCATGGTGATATAAAAAAACAAATAAAAATTAGAAAGCGGGAGCTAGGTAGAAAAGGCACTCCCCCTGTTAAGGGGGAGCCGGAGGGGGTTAAAAAATGAAAAAATTACTCAACAATTTGCTAGATTTTATATGGCCTCAATTTTGT
>Ga0257127_1001083_pt1 | contig 20497 bp, 16 predicted proteins | sample SI060_135mmetaG_FD_190152 | JGI IMG/M metagenome (GOLD analysis project Ga0257127, IMG submission 190152) | Marine microbial communities from Saanich Inlet, British Columbia, Canada - SI060_135m | ecosystem: Environmental > Aquatic > Marine > Inlet | place: Canada: British Columbia | collected... | reverse complement strand
CAATTTCGTTAACAGGCTTATTAAAAAGATCCTTGAGAGATGCAATTTTTTGAACATTTATTCTTTTAAATCTATTTTCATCGTTAGAAATGGTTTTGATCAAGGTTATGATTAAAGAGCTACCCTCAACTAAAGCCTCTCTATTAAGTTCTAAAATATCTGAAAAAATAAAGAGCTCAAAAACACTGGTTAAATCAGTGAACTTAATAACTCCGTATGAATTACCTTTTGCAGTTTTTCTTTCAGTGATTTTTAAAAGTGTAGCTGCAATATTTGCCTCTTTTATTGTGTCATCCAAATTAAATTGTGCATAATCGACAATTTTATAGTCATCAAAAATTTCTTTGAATTGATTTAAAGGATGGTCAGATATAAAAAAACCAATAGCTTCAAATTCTCTTGATAAACGATCCTCAAACTTCCAATCTTCAATATTTAGAACTATTTCATTATCCTGTTCTTCATCTGAGCCAAAAAGATCAATTTGATTTGCTGCTTTGTTTTCATAAATATTTTTTGTTTTTAAAATAAAATTTGGAATAGAATTAAATAAGGCTTGTCGATTGTTATCTATATTATCAAAAGCTCCTGCTTTAACCAAACCTTCTAATTGAAGTTTATTTATATCTTTAGGATTAACTCTATTTAAAAAATCATTTATAGATTTAAAATCTCCATTTTCATTTCTTTCTTTAACAACATTTGATATTGCTTCATAACCAACACTTTTAATTCCACCAAGAGCATAATAAAAATTATTGTCATCGAATTGAAAATCTGCAAAGCACTTATTAATATCAGGTCGTATAACTTTAATATTAATTCTTTTTAGTTCTTCATGGAATTCTCCCAATTTATTTTGATTTGAAATATCCATTGTCATAGATGCTGCAAAAAATTCTTTAGGATAATAGGTTTTTAAAAAAGCAGTTTGATAGGAAATTATAGCATAAGCAGCAGCATGACTTTTGTTAAATCCATATTCAGCAAATGGTTCAATTTTTAAAAATATACTAGCTGCAACTTCTTTGCTAATTCCATTTTTCAAAGCACCAGCAATAAATCCCTGTTTCTGCTTTTCTAATTCGGCTCTTTTTTTTTTACCCATAGCTCTTCTTAAAATATCTGCCTCACCAGCGGTAAAACCAGAGAGTTTTTGTGCTATTTGCATCACTTGTTCTTGATAAATAATAACTCCATAAGTAGGTTTTAAAATATCCTCAAGTAATGGATGCAAATAATCAGGTGTTTGTCTTCCGTGCTTACAGTCATTGTAAATTGGTATGTTGCTCATAGGTCCTGGACGATAAAGAGCAACAAGAGCAATAATATCTTCAATATGGTTAGGTTTCATTTGCAACAATGCTTCGCGCATACCAGCACTTTCAACTTGAAATAATCCAACAGTGTTACCAGAAGATAAAAGTTCAAAAACTTTTTGATCATCAAAATCAATATCTTCAATTTTGAAATCTTTAACTTTTTTATTAATCAATTTTTGTGTTCTATTAATAACTGTTAAAGTTTTTAATCCTAAAAAATCAAACTTGATTAAGCCAGCATTTTCTGCTGAATACATGTCAAATTGTGTTGATGGTAACAGCAAGTCTGCTGCAGCATCTTTGTATAAAGGTACAACTTCTGTTAATTTTCTATCAGCTATTACAACACCTGCTGCATGAGTTGCTACATTTCTATTTAAACCTTCTAATTTTAAAGAAAGATCAGTTAATTTTTTTACACGTGGGTCTTCATTAACTAATTTTTGAAGTCGTGGTTCACTATTAATACACTCAGTTAGACTTTGAGGTCTAGAAGGATCAAAAGGGATCATTTTTGAAATACTGTCAACAAAACCATATGGTAAACCTAATACTCTACCAACATCTCTAATAACCATTCTTGCTTTTAATTTTCCAAATGTAATTATATGAGCAACACTATCTTTATATTTTGTAGTTAAATATTTAAAAACAAGATCTCTTTTTTCCTCACAAAAATCTATATCAAAGTCAGGCATTGATACTCGATCAGGGTTTAAAAATCTTTCAAATATTAAATTAAATTTAATCGGATCAACATCCGTAATGGATAAACACCAAGCAACCAGTGAGCCAGCACCAGAACCTCTACCAGGTCCTACTGGAATATCGTTATTTTTAGCCCATTTAATATAATCAGATACAATCAAAAAATAACTTGGATATTTCATTTCGATTATGATTTTTAACTCATGATCTAGTCTGTCTTTGTATTTCAAGAATTTATCATCTGTTTTTAAATTGTTTTCTTCAATTTTAAAAACTTTCTGAAATTTTTCTTTTAATCCGTCTAGCGAATCTTTTTTAAGTATTTCATCAGCACTACCTCCTTTTTCAGAACTAATATTTGGAAGTACAGGTTTTGAAAACTGTGGTCTAAAATTACATTTAAATGGTAAATTGAAGTTATTTTCTAAAGCTTCAGGAAGATCTGAAAATAGCTTTGACATTTCTTCATTAGATTTAAAATAATGCTGGTTGCTATATTTAATTCTATTTTTTTCATTAACATAAGTTTTAGAACCAATGCACGTTAAAGCATCATGAGCTTCGTGCATGTCAGGTGTTAAGTAATAAACTTCATTTGTAGCTATAATTGGTATTTGAATTTTTAAAGATTGTTCTAAATTGAATTTTTCAAAAGCAATTTCGTTTTGATCACCATGTCTTTGGATTTCAAGGTAAAAATTATCATTAAATTTTGATGATAAGCTTCTATATAGTTTTGATATTTCATCTAAACGACCTTTTTCAAATAGTTTACCGAATAACCCTTGAATAGTTCCAGAAAGTAAGGACACACCCTCAGTGTCTATTAAAAGATCTTTTACATCTAAATGAGGGTCAGATAATGCATCATTTTCAAGGTAAGACCTTGAGGAAAGTTCAATAATTCTCTTATATCCATTTTCGTTAAGAGCTATTAGGGGTAATAGCCCTGTTGTATCTTCAAATCTAAAATAAATTTGAGTGCCAATAATTGGCTGTGTACCAACCTTAGAAATATTTTCAGCGAACTCTAATGCACCACATAAATTAGATGTGTCTGAAATACCTAAACAGGGTATTTTTTTTTCTTTACAAAAATCTTTTAAGTTATCAATTTTGATAGCACCTTCACAAATTGAATACTGTGTGTGAATTTTTAAGTGATTAAAATTTTGATTATTTAATTCTGGCATTGATAGTTTTTATATTACCATCAATCATTTCTAATTTGCAATCAGCCATATTAGCAAAAAATCTATTGTGAGTTGCATAAATTATTAATCTATTTTTATTTTTTAATTTATATAAAACATTAAAAACCTCTTTAGCAGTAGTATGATCTAAGCTGCCTGTAGGCTCGTCTGCTAATATAATTTCAGGTTCATTAATTAGTGCTCTAGCCATTGCAATTCTTTGCATTTCACCTCCTGACAGTTCAGATGGAAAATGAGCTTCACGTGATGAAAGACCCATTGTTTTTATAATTTCTTTTGCTCTTTCAATTGAATTTTTTTTATCATTAGTTAAAGCTAAACCAGCTAAATAAACATTCTCTAATGCAGTAAAATCTGGAAGTAAATTATTTTGTTGATAGATAATACCAATTTTACTTGATCTAATTTTATCATTTTTCACATTTTCATTAAAGTTTACTGGTGTTTTATTAATTATCAATGAACCAGTGGTAGGTTTATCTATTAGTGACAAAACATTTAATAATGTAGACTTTCCAGATCCAGATGGACCAACTAGAGAATAAATCTTACCTTTTGTAAAAGAATAATTAATTTTTTTTAAAACATTTATTTTTTTATTGTTAGAAAAAGATTTAGATATGTTCTTTAATGATATCAAATTATTCATACTTAAGTCCTTTAACAGGGTCTAATTTTGAAGCTTTTATTGCTGGAAAAATTGAAACGATAATAGTTATAAAAATTGAACAAAGAGAAATTATAAAAATTGAAGTTGGGTTTATTTCAGAGGGCATTGTGCTCAAAAAATAAATCTCTTCAGGAAATAAGCTAATATTAAATGTATTACTTAAGAATTCTCTCAGGTTTTCAATGTATAGAGAAAATATTACACCTAAAAAGATTCCAAAAAGTGTTGCTGTAGTTCCAATAATAACACCAACAAGGAAAAATATCTTAACAATAGACTTGTTCATGACACCAATCGACTTGAGTATAGCTATATCTCTTGTCTTATTTTTAACTAAAATTGTAAGACCCGAAATAATGTTAAAAGCAGCTACTATAATAATCAAAGATAAGATTATAAACATTACATTTCTTTCAACCTTTAATGCAGAAAACAATGAGCTATTCATATCAGCCCAACTATATACAAATTCATTTTTGAATATTTCTTGAATTTTATTTTTTGCTTCTTCAATATTTGATGGTTTGTTCAAATAAATTTCTAGGTTACGGTCTTCTTTTTTAAAACTAAAAAAGTTTTCCAATGTTTCTAAATTTATAAAAGCAATATTTGCATCAAAATCCGCTAAACCACTATCAAAGATAGATCTAATAATAAAAGTTTCTTGCCGGGGTAGACTTCCTATTATTGTTTCAATGCCTACTGGAGACATTATTGATACTTTATCTCCTACACTAAGATCTAAATTAAAACTTAATTCTTTACCTATTGATATCGAATTCTTTGTTAATTGGTTTGATTTACCAATTAAGTTTCCTTTTTTTACAACATCAAGTTTTAGAAAGTTTTCTCTACTATAACCTCTTAAAATTAAACCTTTAGTGTAGTTTTTACTAATAACAATTGCTTCACCAGAATTACTAAGTATTAATTCTTTTGAAATTAATTTTAGATTTTCACTATTTAGTTTTTCTAAATTAATAGAAGTTTCATATGGCTTAACAGTGACATGAGCATTAAATCCTACAATCTTATTAATTAACTCACTTCTAAAGCCATTCATAACAGACATCACAATAATAAGTACTGCAACACCAAGGCTAATTCCAATAAATGAAAAAATGGATATTATATTTAAAAAACCGTCTTTTTTTCTGGTTTTTAAATATCTAAGTGTAATTTCTTTTTCTAATGCAGAAATCAATTTTTTAATTTTTGTTCAGTTAAAATTTGAGTTATTTGATCTAGTGTTAAACTTTTAGGATCCTTTCCAATCTCTTTAAACTCTAATAAATTATCTTCTGAATTTTTTCCTAAAATTATTTGATAAGGCACACCTATCAAATTAAATTTTTTAATTTTAGATGAAAGATTTTCATCCATATCATCAATAATTGTATCAATATTTTTACTTTCAAAATGTTTAAAAAGTTTATTCGCTTTATCTAATGCCGATGTATCATTTTTGTTAATCATAGGTATTATTGCAAGTTCGTATGGTGCTACAGAAAATGGCCATTTCATTATTTCATCTTTTTGATCATATTTAGCTTCTATAATTGCTCCAACTAGCCTTGATACACCAATTCCATAAGATCCCATTTTAACAAAATCTTTTTTGCCACCTGGGAGATCTACAGCTGCATTTAAAGCTTTTGAATATTTATCTCCAAAATAAAAAATGTGACCTACCTCTATACCTTTTGTAATTAACCTATTTTCTTCTGACACCTTTTCTTCAAATTCATTTTTATTAAATTTTTCATCGGCTACAGCGTAATATTGTTCATATTTTTTTCTTAAGTCTTGTAAGGATTGTCTATCCAATACAGTTCCTTCACTACCTAAATCAAAAACTCTTTTATCTGTAAAAATTTTACTTTCTCCTGTATCTGCTAAAATAATAAATTCATGAGATAAATTTCCACCAATTGGTCCCGTATCAGCTGCCATTGGTATTGCTGAAAGTTCTAATCTTTTAAATGTTTTTAAATATGAGAAAAAGAATTTATTATACGAGAATGTTGCATCTTCGTCATTAACGTCAAACGAATATGCATCCTTCATATAAAACTCCCTACCTCTCATTATTCCAAATCTTGGTCTAACTTCATCTCTAAATTTCCATTGTATATGATATAATAATTGAGGAAGTGACTTATAAGATTTTACACTTGATCTAAATATATCTGTAACTAACTCTTCATTGGTTGGTCCATAAAGCATTTCTCTACCTTGACGGTCTTTAATACGAAGCATTTCATCACCATAATCGTCATAACGACCACTTTCTTTCCAAATATCACTGGGCTGTATAGTTGGCATAAGTATTTCTTGGGCACCAATTTTATTTTGTTCTTCTCTTACTATTTGTTCAATTTTTTTCATCACCTTAAAACCTAAAGGTAGCCATGAATAAATACCTGCTGAGGATTGTTTAATCATACCAACCCTTAGCATTAACTGATGTGATTTAATTTTTGCTTCTGATGGGTTATTTTTTAATATTGGAATGAATGACTTTGAAATGTACATTTTAATTAATTATATATCTTAAATTTAAATATTCATATTTTATCAATAAATAAATTATCACGAAAATAACTGTTGTTATACCAGTACAATAAATGAATTTTTTTAGCATCTTAGGATTTTCAGGAGAACCTGCGTCTTCACCATCAATTTTGATAGATTTTTGTCTATTTACATCAATTGGAAGGATTGTAAAAAAAACTATCCACCAAATTATTATATAAATTATAGCAAGACCTGTTGCACTCATTTAAATTCTTACTAGGTTGATATTGATAAATGGTCTTTTACCAGTGAAATCTTTAGCACATTTTCTACATGTTATTTTTAAAGCATCAATTAAATTAAATTCTTGCTTTTTACTTTTTATAGAAAAAGTTCTAGTTGTTTTTTCGATTGCTTCTTCTAATTCGTATATAAACTCATCGACATCATAAACAGGCAGTCCTCTAAAAGTTAATACCGGTCTTTTGTGGATATTACCTTTTGCAGTAATTAAAATAGTAACCTCCATATATCCATTTGCACTAATGTTTTTTCTATCTTTGATTGATTGAGCATCTTCTTCTACACTCATATTACCATCCAAATAAAGTCTACCACTTGGTGCTTTATCAAAAACATGTGGTTTGCCAGGTGCTAATTTTACAATATCTCCATTTTCAACTTGAACAGGATGTGGAACTTTCATTTCTTTAGCAAACTTCATATGCTCAATCATATGTCTGTGTTCACCATGAACAGGAACTGCACATTGAGGTTTTACCCAATCGTACATCTCTCTAAGATCATCTCTATTGGGATGTCCAGAAACATGAACAAATTCGCTTTCTTCTGAAATAACTTCAACACCATCTTTAACTAGTTGATTTTGTAATTTATACAATTTTTTCTCATTACCTGGAATAATTTTTGAAGAAAAAATAACAGCATCATCTTTTTCAATGAATACATCCGGGTGAGTATTACTAGAAATTCTCATTAGTGCTGCCATAGGTTCCCCTTGGCTACCTGTACAAAGATAAACTATTTTTTCTCTAGCAATTTTTTTGGCATCACGCGCATCGACAGGTTCTATAACATTTTTTAAATAACCACATTGTCTTGCTGCTTTAAATATTCTATGCATGGACCTTCCTACTAAAGATATTTGTCTACCAGTTTTTTCTGCACAATAAAAAGCTGTTTCCATACGTGCAACATTTGAAGCAAAAGAAGCCATTACAATTCTCTTTTTAAGGCTACCCATGATATTTAATAAGCTTTTTCTAACATCTAACTCTGAACCAGCTTTACCCATGCTAAATACATTTGTTGAATCACAAATCATAGCAAGCACACCCTCATTACCAATTTCTTTAAGTCTATCTGAATTGATCTTTTCACCAATAAGTGGCTCAGGATCAATCTTCCAATCACCAGTATGCAATATTACACCTGCTGGAGTTTCAATTCTAAGACCATTGGGCTCAAGGATTGAGTGAGTTAGAGTTATATATTCTATTTTAAATGGATCTAAATTTACTGTTCCATTTAATTGAACTATTTTGAGAAACTTGGTTACATCTATATTTTTTTCTTTAAATTTTTCTTTTATTAAAACCGCTGTAAATGGAGTTGCAAAGATTTTACATTTAAGTTGAGGCCAAAGATGTGCGATCGCACCAATATGATCTTCATGTGCATGAGTTAAAATAATTCCTAAAAGGTCATCTTTTTTATCAACAATAAATCCAGGATCTGGGTAAATAAGATCAATACCGGGTAAAGTATCATCAGCAAATGTAACCCCAATATCAACCATGATCCATTTATGCTCACCAGGTTTACCGTAGGCAAATAGGTTCATATTCATACCAATTTCTCCGGACCCTCCTAGAGGGCAAAATAATAATTCATCTTTCATATTTATTTAATTAAAGTAGTGGCTCTGATTAGGCCTTTAATTGTTATGTCTTTATTTAATGTAACTTTCGTTTTTATTGAATTTTTGAATAAACCAGAAAATCCTCCAGTAATAATAATTTTAAAGGACATCTTAGTCTCTTTCTTAATTAAATTAACAATATTGTCAATTAAACCCTCATATCCCCAAAAAAAACCTGCTCTAACAGCACTAATAGTGTTTAAACCAATTACTCTATTTGTTTTTTTTAAATTGATCTTTGGAATTTGTGATGCTTTATCGGTTAATGTATCCAATGAGAGTTTAACACCAGGTGCTATAACGCCACCATGATAAGTATTTTTAATCAAAACATCAAATGTGGTTGCAGTTCCAAAGTCTAAAATTATAAAATTATCCTTATTATTAATGATGCTAATTGCATTTGCTAATCTATCTGAACCAATTTGTTTATAATTAACTTTAATCTTAATCAATTTATTTAAATTAAGTTTTTTTAGTTCGTGACACTTAATTTTATAAACTTTTTTAAAAAAGATTTTAACTGCATTAAATTTTTTTGGTACGACGCTGCAAAATAAACATTTGTTAATTGATTTATTTTTTAAATTTAGGCCAAGTAAAGATTTATTAAGTGAGGAGTGATTTATTTTTTTTGTTAATAAAGTAACACGTTTAATAATAATGTTTTTAGAGTTTACTAAACAAATTTTAGTTTCAGTATTTCCTATATCGCCAACAATAATCATTTTAAATTTCTATCTAAGTTTTTTATATTAAATTTAGGAAACATTGGAATAAAAGTTTCATAAATTTTTTTTAACCTTAAAGCAGCATAATTAGGGGTAATTTTGGTACCAGTTAAGTCAAACAAATTTGTAGTTAAATAGTTTTTTATAATTGGACTCTTAGTCAAATTTATACCCACTCCAACAACAATAAATTTTTCACCAGATTTGGTTAATATTTCTTGTAAAATACCTGAAATTTTCATTCTATTAATTAATAAATCATTTGGTTTTTTAATTGTAATTTTACCATTATAAAATTTTGATAATAATTTTTTAACTAAAAGACAGTTAACTTTTGTTAAATCTTTCAATGATAATTGGACTTTGTTAATTTTAAAAAAAATACTAACAAATAAATTTCCTTTAAAAGAAGTCCATTTTTTTCCATATTGACCCCTTCCCTTTTTTTGTTTTTCAGCAATTATAATTCCAGATTTATTATTGGTTTTTTTAATTATTTGTATGGCTAGATCGTTAGTACTATTTACAGTTTTAAAATTAAACTTTTTTAATTTCATTAAATAATATTAATTCTAGATACAATTTCCACTAATTTGCTTGGAAAAATAAAATATAAGAGAATTAATAATGTTGAAAAAGTCAGGGATCCTTTTAGCCAAATATTATGATCTGTGTCATAACTTTCTTTTTCTTTATCAAAGTAAATAACCTTAATTATTTTGAGATAATAAAATGCAGCTATTACTGTTGATAAAAGACCCACAATAGCCAAGAAGTACATTGACTGCTCTATGACAGCTTTAAAAATATAAAATTTTGCAAAAAAACCAGCTAGTGGAGGAATCCCTGCTAATGAAAAAAGAATAGCTAGTAATGATAATGATAAAATTGGATGATTTTTTGATAGCCCTGATAAATCATCAATGGTTTCATAGTAAGCATCATTTCTCTTTAACATCAATAGGCAACTAAAAAAGGCAAGATTCATAACCAAGTATATCGACATATATACAATGGAGCTTTGAATGCCTTCGTTTGAACCTGTAGACAAACCAGCTAGAGCATAACCCATATGACCAATTGAACTATATGCAATCAACCTTTTAAGATTATTTTGACCAATTGCAGCAATAGCACCAAAGATCATAGAGGCGATTGATAAAAATATTAATATAGGTTGCCATTGATCGATCATATTAACAAAAGGTATATATAAAAATCTTATGAAAACCGTAAGAGCTGCAACTTTTGGTACAATTGCAAAGAATAATGTGACAGCAGTTGGAGAGCCTTCATACACATCTGGTGCCCACATATGGAATGGTACAGCTGATATCTTAAATGCCAAACCAACAAGTATAAAAACAATTCCAAATGTTAAACCATAATGAGATGAATTCATTAAATCACCAATAACATTAAAATTAGTTGATCCAGAAAACCCATAAACCAAAGAACATCCATACAACAATAATCCTGATGATAAAGCACTCAAAACAAAATATTTTAGTCCAGACTCTGAAGACTTTAATTGATCTCGATTAAATGATGCTAACACATATAAAGCTAAAGATTGCAACTCAAGACCTATATAAAAAACCATAAGATCATTTGAACTGATCATTACCATCATGCCTAAAATTGAAGAAAGAATTAAAACTGGATATTCTATTAAAAAAATCTTAAATATTTTGAGATATCTTGTTGAAATTGATAAAACAAATGCACCTCCTAAAATAGTGAGTATTTTCATAAATGATGAAAGATTATCCACAACGTAACCATCATTAAATAGTGAAATATTTTGATCTAACGGATTATTAAAAATTAAAATACCCGTAATAAGTAAAGATCCTACTGCAAGATTATGAACAATATTTGAGCTATTCTTTTTATAAACTCCAAGAAGCAATAAAAACATTATAGACAAAGATATAAATATTTCAGGTAGTATAAAATTTAAATTATCCATTAATTTTGTACCTCTGTTATATTCATATTTAAGTTAAAATTGTACATCTCTATTAAATCTTTTACAGAAATTTCAATCGTATTAATAAGAGGCTCTGGATAAAATCCAAAAAATAAAACTGGTATTGCTAAACACCACAAAATAAATTTTTCTGAATTATTAAGGTCAGGCATTTTTAAAAGTTCTTTATTTTTAATCTCTCCAAATACAACTCTTCTATATAGCCACAACATATATGCGGCGCCAAAAATAACACCTAAACTAGCTATAACTGCTACTAAGAAATTATCTTTAAATGCCCCCATTAGTATTAAAAATTCACCTATAAAACCACTAGTACCGGGTAAGCCTAATGCAGCTAAAGTGAAAAGCATAAATAATATAGAATATTTAGGCATAACCGAAACTAAGCCACCGTAAGTTGCTATTAATCTGGAGTGCATACGATCATAAACAACTCCAACACATAAAAACAATGCTGCTGAAACCAAACCATGACTTATCATTTGAACTATACTTCCTTCAATACCTTGTTGGGTAATTGTAAAAATACCTAATGTAACAAAACCCATATGTGCTACTGAAGAATAGGCTATTAACTTTTTCATATCTTCTTGCATCAGCGCAACAAGAGATGTGTATACAATAGCAATCAAACTCAAGGTGTAAACTAGAGGCGTAAACAGTTCAGAAGCTACTGGGAAAAGCCCTAAAGAAAACCTAATAAAACCATATCCGGCCATTTTAAGTAATATAGCTGCAAGCAAAACAGAGCCAGCAGTTGGAGCTTCAACGTGTGCATCTGGCAACCAAGTGTGTACAGGCCACATTGGTGTTTTAACAGCAAAAGAACTAAAAAAAGCTAACCATAATAAATTTTGATATTTAGTGTCTATACCAAGTTCATAAAGCTGAGTTATATCTGTGGTTCCTGATATCCAGTAGATCGAAATTATAGCAATTAGCATTAAAACAGAACCTAATAAAGTGTATAAGAAAAATTTAAATGCCGAATATACTCTTCTTGCTCCACCCCATATTCCAATTATTAAAAACATAGGTATCAATCCAGCTTCAAAAAATAAATAAAATATAACAAGATCAAGGGAGCAAAAAACTCCTATCATTAAACTTTCCATTACTAAAATAGCAATTAAAAAATCTCTTAGTCTATCTTTAACAGTATTATTAACTGAGATTATGCAAAGTGGAGTTATCAGTGAAGTTAAAACAATAAATAAAATTGATATTCCGTCAATACCTACTTTGTAATTAATAAATCCTTTTAACCACTCTCTATCTTCAACAAACTGAAAATCAGATGTAGTTGGATCGAACTGATACCAAAGATATATTGAAATTAAAAAATTAACAAATGAAGTAAATAAAGCGACATATTTACCTGTGTTAGAATTTTTATCTTTAGAAAGTAATAAAAATAAAGAACCTATTATAGGAAGTAGTATTAAAGATGATAAAATTGGAAAATTCATTAATTCAAAATTAAAAATGTTAATAATGCAGAAAACCCTAATAATATCATAAATGCATACTGATAGATAAATCCACTTTGAAACTTGCTTGCTTTTATAGATAATCTCTTAATTAATGAAGAAACACCATCAGGTCCAAATTTATCAATAATTTGAACATCAACCGCCTTCCAAAAAAATATTCCTAATTTTTTTGAAAATTTAATAAACAAAATGTTATAGAGTTCATCAAAATACCATTTGTTTATTAAAAAATTATGTAAAGGCTTATTAGATTGAGCAATTTGATGTGGAATATTTTTATCTTTAACAAATAAATAATAAGCAATTGGAATAGAGCTTAACACAAGCACGGGTGTTGTTAAAAGAAACCATAAAGGAGGGTGTTCCATACTTAATGGATTTAAAAATTTAATTGAATCTCCCCAAAAACTGTTTCCTCCACTATTACCAATAAACAAATCTTTAAATAAAAAGCCAGCAAAAATGGCCCCAATAGCAAGTACAAATAATGGCAAAAGCATCACTAACGGAGATTCGTGCATTTCATTAATATTGGTTTTTTTATTATTATAATCTCCATGAAACGTTTTAAAAATTAATCTCCAAGAATAAATTGATGTTAAAACAGCAGTCAAAATTCCTATACCTGCCGCATAATATCCAGTTGTATTTCCCTTAAGATACGCAAATTCTATAATTGCATCTTTTGAATAAAAACCTGATAAAAATGGAAACCCAGTAAGAGCTAATGTTCCAATAATCATAAATGCATAAGTGTATGGAAGCTTTTTATAAACACCTCCCATTTGGTTAATATCTTGCTCATCTTTAAAAGAGTGAATTACAGATCCAGAACCTAAAAAAAGTAAAGCCTTGAAAAAAGCATGAGTAAATAAATGAAACATTGCAACATTATAAGCACCTACACCGGCTGCAAAAAACATATAACCTAGTTGACTACAAGTTGAATATGCAATTATTTTTTTAATATCCGTTTGCACTAAAGCTACAGTTGCTGCAAAAAAAGCAGTAGTCATTCCAACAATTGTGATTATGTTTAGTGTAAGAGGTGAGTATTCGAAAATTGGAGAACATCTTACAACTAAAAAAACACCCGCTGTAACCATTGTAGCAGCATGAATTAAAGCTGAAACTGGTGTGGGCCCCTCCATTGCATCTGGTAACCAAGTGTGTAAGAAAATTTGTGCTGATTTACCCATTGCACCTATGAATAAAAGAATACAAACTAAATCGATTGCTCCAACATTCATTCCTAAAAATAAAAGTTTTTTTTCAACAATTTGCGGGATTTGATTAAAAACTTCTACATAGTTTACAGTACCGAATAAATAAAAGATTAAAAAAATTCCTAAAGCAAAGCCAAAGTCACCCACTCTATTTACTACGAAGGCTTTTATTGCAGCTGCATTTGCTGTTTCTTTCTTAAACCAAAAACCAATTAAGAAATATGAACAAAGCCCTACTCCTTCCCATCCAAAAAATAACTGCAGAAAATTATCAGAGGTAACTAATGTTAACATTGAAAAAGTAAAAAGTGATAGGTAAGCCATGAATCTTGGCTTGTGTGGATCATGTGACATATAACCAATTGAGTAAATATGCACTAAAGCTGAAACTAAAGTTACAACAACGAGCATTACAGATGATAAGGCGTCAACTTTGATAGACCAATTAACATCTAAGGTTCCAGAGTTAATCCAAGTTGCTACAACTACATTATTTTCATATCCGTTAACAATTACTTGATAAAATAATATGATTGAAAGAAGTGCTGAAATTGAAACAAAAAGGCTAGTTACAATTTCTGAATTTCTATCTCCCAAATATTTACCAAAAAAACCTGAGGTTATTGAAGCTAATAAGGGAAGAAATATTAAAGCTAATTCCATGTTATCCTTTTAAACTGTCAATTTTTTCAACATTAATTGTTGATGAATTTCGGTAATAAACAACAATAATTGCTAAACCTATTGCAGCCTCTGCCGCTGCTACCGTTAATATAAAAAGAGTGAATATTTGACCAGAAATGTCATTTAAAAATATTGAAAATGAAACTAAGTTAATATTTACAGCTAATAAAATAAGCTCAATACTCATTAATATTACTATAATATTTTTTCTATTTAAAAATAATCCCACTATTCCAATGGTAAAAATTATTGCTGCTAATGTAAGGTAGTGACCTAGGCCTATATTAATCATCAGATTTAACTCCTTTATTGCTCTCAACATCAATTAATTCAACACCATCAGATCTTTCACGAGATATTTGACTGAAATAGCTTTGTCTTTTAACTCCAGACCTTTGTCTAAATGTAAGAACAATAGCACCAATCATTGCAACTAATAAAATCATTCCACTTAACTGAAAAATATGAATGTAATCTGTATAAAGAACGTAACCGATGGAATGAGTATTAGTTATTTCTTGATCAATTGTTAAAGACATGGCTGAGACAAGATCAGGTTTATATTTCCATCCACCAATTACTATTAATAATTCAAAAAATATTATAACACTAACTATTAGCCCGATAGGTATGTGTTTTGAACTTTCCTGTGCACTAAACCACTGATTTTTTTGTTGAGCTACATTTAACATCATAACTACAAATAAAAATAAAACAGCAACAGCTCCTACATAAACAATCAGCATGATCATTCCCAAAAATTCAGCACCAATCATTATAAATAAGCATGAAATACTTATAAAATCTAAGATTAAAAAGAAAACTGAATGAACAGTGTTTTTTGATACCGTTACCATTATAGCAGAAACAATTGCTATAAATGAGAATGTATAAAAAAATATCGCGTGCGCTAACATAATTATCTGTGTGAGTTATCAGCTTTAATATTAGCTGCTAAAACATTTTCCCATCTATCTCCATTGTCGAGTAATTTTTCTTTATTGTAATAAAGTTCTTCTCTTGTTTCAGTTGAAAATTCAAAATTAGGTCCTTGTACAATAGCATCAACTGGACAAGACTCTTCGCAAAGACCACAATAAATACACTTCATCATATCAATATCATATCTTGTAGTTTTTCTACTACCATCAGCTCTTTCAGAGGATTCAATTGTGATTGCTTGAGCAGGACAAACAGCTTCACATAGTTTGCAAGCAATACATCTTTCTTCACCGTTAGGATATCTTCTTAAGGCATGCTCCCCTCTAAATCTTGGGCTTATTTTTCCTTTTTCAAAAGGATAATTTATAGTTTTTTTAGATTTAAATATTTCTCTGATAGCAATGTTTAGGCCACCTAAAAAATCTAGTAAAAAAATTGTTTTAAATATTCTTGAAATTTTCATAATTAATTGACTGGTAGTAAGTTGAAGTAGAACAAATAGCTAGCTGTTAGAACTACCCAAGTTAATGATAATGGTAAAAATATTTTCCATCCAAGTCTCATTAATTGATCATATCTATATCTTGGTACGATAGCTTTAACTAAGGCAAACAAAACAAATAAGAATAATATTTTAAATATCATCCAAATTGCACCTGGAATTAAGTCAAATGGATAAATATCTATAGGTGATAACCATCCACCTAAGAAAAGTATAGCTCCCATAGCACACATTAAAAGAATATTTGCATATTCTCCAAGCCAAAACATTGCATACATCATGCCTGAATATTCAGTTTGATAACCTGCAACAAGTTCTGCTTCTGCTTCTGGCAAATCAAATGGTGGTCTATTTGTTTCTGCTAAAGCAGAAATAAAGAAAATCACAAACATTGGAAATAATGGAATTACAAACCATAAATTTTCCTGAGCCATAACTATGTCATTTAAATTTAAAGAACCAACACAAAGTAAAACGTTGATAATAATAACTCCAATTGATACTTCGTAGGAAACCATTTGTGCAGCAGATCTAATAGCACCTAAAAAAGGATATTTTGAATTTGATGCCCATCCACCCATAATAATTCCATAAACACCTAATGAAGAGACAGCAAATATATAAAGGATGCCGACATTGATATCTGCTAACACTTGAGTTGCACTAAAAGGAATAACAGCCCATGAAATTAAAGCTAAAGTCATAGTAACAATCGGTGCTAATATAAAGATTACTTTATTTGAGCTTGATGGAATTATAACTTCTTTAAAAATATATTTTAATGCGTCAGCTAAAGATTGAAGCAAACCAAAAGGTCCGACAACATTAGGTCCTTGTCTTTTTTGTACAAATGCCCAAATACGGCGGTCTAACCATACAATCATGGCAACAGAAACTAAAACAGGAACTAATAAAAATAATATTTTGTAAGTTTGTGAAAAAATTATATTAAGATATTCCATAGATTAACCCTCTGTTCCTGTAGACTTTAAATCTGCTTTTAAATTTCTACACTCAGACATAGTTTTTGAAGCCCTGGCTATTACATTTGAATAATAATAATCATTATCTATTTTAACCAGTTCATTTTCAAAAATTAATTCCTTAACTTTTGATGAACTTAAAGAGTTATTTTTTTCAATATGTAGATTTATTTGATTAATTAAACTGCTATCTAACTCATCTTTATCATTAAATAATTTTCTATGATTCATGGATTCTGCAAGTTCATTTATTATTACCCAATCCTCTTTTGCAAGTTCAGGTGGATAGGATGCTTTGTAAGCTTTTTGTAATTTGCCTTCTAAATTTGTAAAATAACCATTTTGTTCGGTATAGGTAGCGCCAGGCAATATAATGTCTGCCATTCCTGCTCCTTTGTCACCGTGAGAACCTTGATAAATAATAAACTCATTTTTTTTCTCAAAATTAATACTGTCTAAACCTAAAAAATACACAATTTCAAACTTGTGAGCTTCCAAGTCTTTCAAAACTTCATTGTCACCATTAGTTGTTTTGTATATCCCAAGATCAAATGCACCTACCGTAGATGCATTTTCAGAAATAACATTTAAAGCATTCCAATCAATAGAAAGTTTGTTATTTTCTTCTAAAAATTGTTTGATTGATTCAAACATAAATTTTGATGATTTACTTTTTAATGCAGATTGACCCATTATAACCATAGGTTTCTTTGCTTGTTTAATTAAATTGGATACTTCATGTTTACCTTCAATAATTTTTTTAACAGTTTCAGTATTTCCATCTAAAGACTGATATGGGAATGTTAAATCGCCCATTTCATTAAGAGAGATAATTTTAGTTTTATTTTGAAGATAAGATTTTCTAATTCGAGCATTTAAAATTGTTGCTTCAAATCTAGGATTTGTTCCTAAAAGGAAAATAAAATCAGCTTCTTCAATTCCATTTATTGATGAGTTAAATAAATAATTTTCTCTTTTTTCTGGGTTTAAATAAGTGTGATTATCTCTAGACTCTAAATTTTGAGATCCTAATGTTTTATTAAAAAATTCTTTAAATATATAAAGTGTTTCCATGTTGACTAAGTCACCAGTTAAACCACAGATTTTTTCTTTATCAGTATTTTTAAATTTAGATTTAATTATATTAAAAACTTCAGACCATGATGCTTTTTCAAATTTTCCATTATATTTAATGTAGGGTGTGTCTAATCTTTGGTTTGATAAACCATCACAGGCATGTCTTGTTTTATCAGAAATCCATTCCTCATTAATATCTTCATTTATTCTCGGTAAAATTCTTTTTACTTCCCATCCATAGGTATCAACCCTTATATTTGAACCAATAGCATCCATAACATCAATAGATTCTGTTTTTTTTAACTCCCAAGGTCTTGCTTCAAAAACATATGGTTTAGATGTTAAGGCTCCAACTGGACATAAATCAACAACATTAGCTGATAATTCTGATTGCATTGATTGTTCAAGGTAAGTAGTTATTTGCATATCTTCACCACGTCCAATAGCACCTAATTCTTCTACACCTGCAATCTCTGTAGCAAACCTAACACATCTAGTGCAATGAATGCATCTTGTCATTTGAGTTTTAATTAAAGGACCCATATTTTTTTCAGGAACTTGTCTTTTGTTTTCTTTAAATCTAGATTTATCTACTCCATAAAACATTGATTGATCTTGAAGGTCACATTCACCACCTTGATCACATACGGGACAATCTAATGGATGATTTGCAAGCAAAAATTCCATTACACCTTTTCTTGCTTTTTCAACAAATTCAGTATTCGTTTTTATATTCATACCTTCAGCGGCAGGCATCGCACATGATGCAACTGGTTTTGGAGATTTTTCAATTTCTACTAGACACATTCTACAATTTCCAGCAATTGAAAGTTTTTCGTGATAACAAAATCTTGGAATTTCAACACCAGCTTTTTCACAAGCCTGCAGGACTGTTAAACCATCTTCAACCACAACTTCAATATTGTTAACTTTTAATTTAGGCATTTTTTTTATCCAATAAATGTTGATCAACTAAATAAGGAACTTCATTAAGTTTTTTTATTGTTGGTTCAAGATTGTTTCTTTCTTCAATTTCTTTTCTAAAGTGTCTTAATAAACCTTGAACAGGCCATGAAGACCCCTCACCAAAAGCACAAATAGTATGACCAGCAATTTGATTTGTAACATCACCGAGCATTTCAACTTCATCTTTTGATGCCTCTCCTTTAGCCATTCTTTCTAACATTCTCCACATCCATCCAGAACCTTCTCTACACGGTGTGCACTGTCCACAACTTTCATGTTTGTAAAATCTGGCAATTCTTGCCATACACTTAATAATATCTTGATCATTATTTATAACAACAATACCTGCAGTTCCTAAACCACTTTTTTCAGCAACAAGTGAGTCAAAATCCATTGTTAAAGTTTCACATGTTTTTTTTGGTATAATAGGCATAGAAGATCCACCTGGTATCACAGCTTGTAAATTTTCCCATCCACCAATTACTCCACCAGCGTGTACTTCAATTAATTCTTTAAGAGATATACTCATCTCTTCTTCAACGTTACATGGTTTATTAACATTTCCAGATATGCAAAATATTTTAGTTCCTGTATTTTTTGCTTTTCCTAACGATGCAAACCATTTTCCACCTCTTCTTAAAATTGTCGGAACAACAGCTATAGTTTCAACGTTATTAATTATTGTTGGACATCCGTATAATCCTATTAGGGCTGGAAAAGGAGGTTTTAATCTTGGCTGACCTTTTTTACCTTCAATGCTTTCAAGAAGTGCTGTTTCTTCACCACATATATAAGCACCTGCTCCATAGTGAATATAAATATCTAAATCCCAACCAGTACCAGAAGCATTTTTTCCAATAAGTTTTTTTTCATATGCTTCATTGATTGCTTTTTGTAGTTTTTGCCCATCTATAAAATATTCACCACGTATATAAATATAGCAAACATGGGCCTGCACTGCGTAGGCAGCAATCAAACAGCCTTCTATTAACTTGTGAGGTTCAAATCTTAAAATATCACGATCCTTACATGTGCCAGGTTCAGATTCATCCCCATTTATAACTAGATAGTGAGGCCTAGAACCAAGTACTTTTGGGGCAAAAGACCATTTGAGACCCGTAGGAAATCCTGCACCACCTCTTCCTCTTAATTCAGATGATTTGACTTCATCGATAATCCATTCTCTACCTTTTTTTATTATTTCAGCAGTATCTATCCAGTCACCTCTATTTTTCGAAGATTCAACATCTGAACCTTTATCGTTGTATAGGTTTTGAAATATTCTATCTTTATCTTTAAGCATTTTTTAAATCCAAAAGTGTTTTTCTGTTATTTTCAGGTTCATTATTAACTCTTCCCCTATATGATCCTGGTTTTGGCGTCTTACCATCAAGTATTTCATCTAAAATTTTTAAAGTTTTTTCTTTATCAAGGTCTTCATAATAGTCATCATTAATTTGCATCATTGGGGCATTAACGCATGCACCCAAACATTCAACTTCCATCCATGAGCATGATTTATCA
>Ga0257127_1001082_pt1 | contig 20499 bp, 27 predicted proteins | sample SI060_135mmetaG_FD_190152 | JGI IMG/M metagenome (GOLD analysis project Ga0257127, IMG submission 190152) | Marine microbial communities from Saanich Inlet, British Columbia, Canada - SI060_135m | ecosystem: Environmental > Aquatic > Marine > Inlet | place: Canada: British Columbia | collected... | reverse complement strand
AAGATGGAGACAAATCAAAAGCAGGTTCTGGAAACTCTGATGGAGAAGGTGAAAAAGATTCAAATTCAATGGGGCCTGGAGCTGGAGTTGGTTCACCTTCTGATGAACCTTACATTCCCCATTCTACAACTGATGAAAACTTTCGTTCACGCGAAAGTGAATTAGTCACTACGGATGAGAGTGCTTCAATGTTTTATGTAAATCTTCCTGTCGCAAATCTTGATAATATTATTATTGACCATAAAGAGATTCATAAAGTAATTTCTGATCACTATAGTGTTTCTGGTGAAGAGTATGTCCGCGGAGGTGAAACTCATGACCGCACAGAAGAGATAACAGAAGCTGGTAAAGACTTTGTAGATTTTAGAAACAAAAACAAGAAAACTGTAGAGTACCTTGCAAAAGAATTTGAAATGAAGAAAGCAGCCGATGCACATTCCAGAACGGCAACAGCTAACTCTGGAATCATTGATACTGGAATGCTTCATACTTACAAATACAACGAACATATTTTCAGAAAGATTAACGTAACTGCCGATGGTAAGAATCATGGTTTGGTTATGGTTGTTGATTGGTCTGGTTCTATGGGTCGCAATATTAAAGGTACGATTGACCAAATGATGGTTCTGGTGATGTTCGCCAAAAGAGTCAACATTCCTTTTGAAGTTTTTCTGTTTTCAGATTCATATCATTCAGAGTTTATGAAGTCAACTGATAGACATGATTCTGAAAGTTGGACTCATAAAGATGGTGGAAAAGAAGGTGATTTAGTTATTGATAAACATCATCTTTTGAATGTGTTTTCTTCAAGAATGAGAGCAAACGAACTACATACTGCGTATATCAATATGACAGCCATAGCTGGTGCTTACGATAGAACTTATAGTCATTATTACGACTCCAGTTATAGAACTCTTCCTAGTAAATTGTCACTTGGTGGAACTCCGTTGAATGCTTCACTTTTGGCAATAAACACTTTTATTCCAGAGTTTAAAGCAAAAAATGGAGTACAGATTGTAAACTTAATTTATCTTACTGATGGAGAGTCTTTTGGTGGTCATTCAGTTTGGAAACGTAGAGATGACTCAGAAACTGAGCGTTTTGGTAGTAAAAATCACGTCCTTCTTCGTGACACCGTTACCAAAAAAGAATATGAGATATCTGACAGTTACTATATTAGATTTAGTCGTGGTTCTGTAACAAACGCGTTAGTCGAAGCTCTTCGCGACAAACATAGTTGTAATGTTGTCAATTTTTACATAATAGATATATTCAAAAAATATGATGCGTCAGAATTTTCTACTGCTGATATTCCACCACAAGTGATTCTTTCCAAATTCAGAAAAGAAGGTCATATCATTGCTGAAAATTATGGTGGATGGTCTGAGTTGTATTTGATTAAAGGTGGAAAAAACCTTGGAGTCGAAGAATCAATTTTTGAAACAAAAGAAGATGCCAAAAAGGGCGAAATCAAGAGAGCATTTGCTAAGTTCAACAAGGGTAAGTTGAAAAATCGTGTTCTTCTTTCCAAGTTCGTTGACATGGTGGCAGCATAAAAAAAAGCAAGATAATTGCATTATTGTCTTGACAGATGACTTTCAAATCTGTATAATAGTACATGAAAGAGTGAGAAAGGGTTTTTCACTCAATAACCTAAATGAGAATGATTATGAATTTAAGTCCCGCGAAAAAGAAATTTGTTGACCTCGCATCTACTGAATATGGTGTGGGTGCTATATTAACGAAAGATAAAGTTACAACATTCGCTGAAAAATCTGGCATTTGTTGTCCAACTTGGTTTGTTCGTGCACCATATCGTGTGGGTACTGGTAAATTTAAACTTCCAGTAGACGGAGATGTGATTACTCCTGTAAAACCTAAAAAAGTAAAACTTCCTGTGATGAAAAATTCTGAAGTTGGTGAAGAGTCAGTTGTGGCATATCACAATCCTACAGAAAATCTTGTTCCAGAAAAAGATCCATTGTATGTACCTTTTGGTAATTTCAATGATGTTTTCAGTATTATTAAGTCTGGTAGATATTACCCAGCTTTTATTACTGGTCTTTCTGGAAACGGAAAAACTTTCATGGTAGAACAGGCTTGTGCAAAAGCCAAACGTGAATATTTCAGAGTGAACATTACAGTAGAAACTGATGAAGATGATTTGCTCGGTCACTACGCGTTGATTGATGGTAATACAGTTTGGCAAGATGGCCCAGTTGTTAAAGCCATGGAACGTGGTGCGATACTTCTCCTTGATGAGATTGATTTAGCATCTTCCAAGATTATGTGTTTACAGCCCGTACTTGAAGGCAAGGGTGTTTATCTGAAAAAAGTAAATCGGTTCGTTTCTCCTTCTGTTGGTTTTAATGTTTTGGCAACTGCTAACACTAAAGGTAAAGGTTCAGAAGATGGACGCTTTATCGGAACTAACATTTTGAACGAAGCTTTCCTTGAAAGATTTCCTATCACAGTTGAACAAGAGTATCCTTCAATGTCAGTTGAGAGAAAGATTCTCGATAAAGTTTTTGCTAGTCTTGATATTACTGAGTATGGTGATTTTGCTGAGAAGTTAGTTACTTGGGCAGACATCATTCGTAAAACCTTTTATGAAGGTGGAATTGATGAAATCATCGCGACACGGCGTCTGGTTCACATAGTTAATGCGTATGCAATCTTTAGTGATCGTAAGAAAGCTATTGAAATGTGTATCGCTCGTTTTGATGATGATACAAAAACTAGTTTTCTTGACCTGTATTCAAAGTGTGATTCAGAAGTCGTAGTAACTGATGAAGAGTCAACTGAAACAGTTGAAGAGATTTCTGTAGAAGAAACTAATGTTGATCGTACACCCTTTTAATTTATATGAATATGAAAAAAAATGTGGGGAAGAAAACCACATATAAACTTGGAGAAGAAATAGACCCTTTTGTAAAAATAGTAAAAATTGTAGATAAAGAATCATTTATAATTACCTATGGAATTACTAGAGATGAATTTTATTTTGGATGGTATAATGGCATAGAGCCTTATAAGAGAGATGTCGAACAATATGATTGTCCTAAAAAATTGATTCCTTACGAAAAGGATGATTGTCTAACGATAAAGGGATTTGTAAAATGGAAAGGAACTAATAATTTTTTTCTTAATGAATCGGGCAATAGAATAAGATGGACTAGATTAATAAAATGTAGAGTAATTGAAAATAAAGGAAAATTCTAGCTGGTGTAGCTCAGTTGGTAGAGCATCTCATTTGTAATGAGAAAGTCGTTGGTTCAAATCCAATCACCAGCTCCAATGTTGACGGTAGCTCAACTGGTAGAGCACCAGTTTGTGGAACTGGATGTTGCGAGTTCAAGCCTCGTCCGTCAACCCAAACGGCGTATAGTTCAGCTTGGTAGAACGCTTGCTTTGGGAGCAAGAGGTCACACGTTCAAATCGTGTTACGCCGACCAAATTTAAAAGAGATGTATTATGGGTATAATGAAAAAACAACTAATTGAAGAATTGATAGAAGATGAAAATGCAGAAATAGATTTTGTAGAAATATCTTCTGAAGTATCTGCCAGAGTCGAGCTAAAAGCAGACATGGCTAGAGAGAGGGCACGCGAACGTATCCAAATGGAAATGTACGATGATCCTTATTTGAATTGGAGTGGACATAGGTAAATGGTTATCTATGTTTGAAGCTTCAAAATTTTTATTATTATAAAAGGTAAAAATGTCAGAAACACTACGAAAAATAGTAGTAGAAACATTGGTTCCAGCCAACTTTAATTTTATGGCTAGAGATTTAGATGGTTCAGTTCATGTATTTGAAAATGAACCAAATCTTGATTATGGAACGAACAAAAATCCTCTACCCTGCGATATGTGGGATGACCCAAGCGGGGGCAATACAAGGCCAGTCAGTTTCAAGACTGACACAGCTGATGGAGACTTTACAGAAGAGTTGGGCGACTGGCGTGATTCTTGTGTTGAAATAACTGGAGGCAACTAATGGAAGGTCATTCTGGTAAAGAACTGCGAAGAGAATCTGCAATTGAAAGACTTACAAATACAATTGATGCTCATGAAGCCGGAGTTGAACTTACAACTAAAATTTTGAAAGATAAGAAACTTTCAAAAACTCCAGAAGAAATTGAAAAGCTTCGTAAGAAAAAACTTGAAAGAGCCAAAACTACTCTTGAGAACACTAAGAAAAACAGAGGCTCTTGACAGCAACTTATAAATATGTTATACTAAGGGGTAATGGGAAACTGTTATCCTTTATTTTTTTATGTCCTAGTGAAAGGTAAACTTAATGGAAATTGAAATTAAAATTGAAGAACTCCGCAAAAAGAAAATCTTTGTAGCAACACCCATGTATGGTGGTATGTGTTCTGGAATGTACACAAAGTCTACAGCTGACCTAGCAACCATAGCCACTCAGTATGGTATGGATGTAAGGTTTTTCTATTTGTTTAATGAAAGTCTAATTACACGCGCAAGAAATTATCTGGTTGATGAATTTCTCCGTAGTCCTTATACTCATTTGATGTTCATTGATTCAGACATACACTTTAATCCAAATGATGTTTTGACTTTGGCAGCACTTGATAAAGAGATTATTGGCGCACCCTATCCTAAAAAAGTTATTGCTTGGGAGAAAGTTCGTAACGCAGTTGATGCTGGAATGGCGGATGATGACCCCACCAAACTTGAAGAATTTACTGGTGACTTTGTGTTCAATCCGATTGGTGGAACAACAGAAATCAAAGTATCAGAACCAGTTGAAGTTCTTGAAATTGGAACTGGCTTTATGTTGATTGCCAGAGAAGTTTTGGAGAAGTTTAGAGATGCATATCCTCAGTTTTCCTACAAGCCTGACCACAATCGGTCAGAAAACTTTGATGGTTCAAGATACATTCACGCATTCTTTGATACTGTGATTGACTCTGAAGCATTTGCTGGAAAGGGGTCTGGTGGAAGTGACCGCTATCTTTCAGAAGATTATATGTTCTGTCAGTTCACTCGCAAGATTGGTATTTCAACTTGGTTGTGTCCTTGGATGAAACTTGGCCATGTCGGTTCTTATGTTTTCAATGGAACTTTACCAGCACTTGGTAATCTGGACTTTGCTGCACATGGTAATGATATGGAAAGTAGACCCCATAACATTTCTGAAGAAGAAGAAAAAGAAGCTGAAAAAGCAGCAGGTAAAACTTTGAATCGTTCTGAGAAAAGAAAATCAGCCAGAAAGAGCAGAAAAGAGAAAAAATAGTTGACATTATGCTATATTGTGATATAATGGTTATACAAACTAAATGGAGTATACTATGAAATTAAGTGAACAAACAGTGTCCTTACTGAAAAACTTTTCTGGAATAAACCAGAATATTCAGTTCAAGGCTGGTAATAGAATTCAAACCATTTCTGCACAGAAGAACATTCTTGTGTCTGCAGAAATTCCAGAGTCATTCCCAAGCGACTTTGCGATTTATGATTTGAACAAACTGCTTGGTGTGATGTCTTTGTTTCAAGATCCAGATTTGGAAATTGGAGATAAGACTATGAAGATTGGTGGAAAGGTAGACTATATGTTTGCTGACCCAGCGATGATTGTTTCTCCACCAGAAAAAGATTTGGTTTTTCCAGATCCAGAAGTTTCTTTTACTTTGAGTAGGGGTGATTTCTCTCAAGTAATTAAGGCAGCTGCTGTTCTTGGTCTTCCTCATATTTGTGTTGAAAGTAAAGGTGGTAAGATGACTATTGTTGCAACTGATATTAACAATTCTTCTTCTGATGAGTTTACTACAGAACTTGGTGAAACAAGTTTGACTTTTAATATGGTTTTCAAGATTGAAAATCTTAAATTATTCAATGGTGATTATAATGTTGAAATTACTTCTAAAGGTATTTCAAAGTTTACGCATACCTCTACACCTCTTCATTATTATATTGCTACCGAATCTGATTCAACATTTGGAGGATAATGCAACGAGATGATTTTTTATGGGTTTCAAAGTATCGCCCATCAAAAGTATCTGAATGTGTCCTACCTAGTGATCTTCAAGAGCCCTTCTCTGAATATGTGGAGCAAGGCAAAGTTCCCAATTTAATTTTATGTGGTGGCCCCGGCAGTGGTAAGACAACTATTGCTAGAGCTCTTTGTGAAGAAGTTGGTCTTGACTATTTGATGGTCAATGGTTCTGATGAAGGTAGGAACATAGATACTGTAAGAACTACTTTAACACAATTCTGTAGTTCAGTTTCCATGACTGGCAAACGTAAAGCCATCATCATGGATGAAGCTGACTACATGAATGCTGATTCGGTTCAACCCGCACTGAGAGGTTTCATTGAAAGATTTGGAAATAATGTCTCTTTTATTTTTACTTGTAATTATCGTAGTCGTATTATTGATCCCATTCACTCTCGCTGTGCTGTCTTTGATTTTGTAATTCCAAATAATGAGAAACCAAAGATTGCTGAGAACTATCTCAAATTATGTGAAGGTATTCTTGAGAAAGAAGAAGTAAGGTTTGAACGTAAAGTTTTGGCTGAACTCATTATGAAATACTTTCCAGATTTTCGGAGAGTGTTAAATGAGTTACAACGATATTCTGTTTCGGGTGTAATTGATACCGGCATACTTAGTAATCTTAATGAGATTAATCTTGCAGAACTTGTCAATGGATTGAGGGGTAAAAAGTTTTCTGAAGTTCGCAAGTGGGTGAACCAGAACATGGATCAAGACACCGCTAAGTTATTTCGCAAGTTGTATGATAATTTTCATCAACATCTCAAACCTCAGTCTGTTCCTCAGGCTGTGTTAATTGTCGCTGACTACCAGTATAAGTCGGCATTCGTGGCAGACCAAGAAATCAATATGGTGGCTTGTCTGACGGAAATTATGGTCGAGTGTTCATTTAAATGATTGATAAATTGTTAATGAATGAAATAGATGTACCATAAGTAAATCTCTAAAATAATAATGAATAAAAAGGTATAATATGTTTTCTTACATAGGTGGTAAGTATAGACAGGCAAAGTGGATATCGAAATATGTTCCAAATAATAATGAAAAATACGCTGAAGTATTTGGTGGTGCGATGTGGGTATACGTCAATGGGAAAGTAAACGCAGATGATGTTCACTATAATGATTTCAATACTCAGATGGCAAATCTTTTGTATTGTTGTAGTGAGTATGAGAAGTTTATTCCGTTTCTAGAATCCCGCGTTGCTCAAATAGGTGCGGAAGAATTCAATCGTTGTAAGAGTGATGTTCTAGATGTTATAAATTCTGGTAACATTATTAATATGCCAGATTTTGAATTAGCTGCAAAGTATGTGTATATTATCACACAATGTTTTTCTGGTATCATGTCGGAGAAAGTAAAATACGTTGACCTCAAGGGGAAGTACAATTCAAAGTATAATTCTTTTACTGGTAGAGTCAAGAATGAAAAAGTTCAGAAAAAACTAGAAAAGATCAAAGTAGTATCTCAGTCATTTGAAGATTTCATTCCGTCAGTTGATGGCTCTGGAACTTGTTTGTATGTAGACCCCCCATATTACGGAACAGAAAATCTCTACTCGTTTCATAACTTCACGAAAGAGAAACACGAAGAACTGGCTGATATGTTGAACCACTGTAGGAGTCGTTGGATTCTGAGTTACTACGAATTTCCAGAGATGAAAAAATGGTATCCAGAAGATAAGTACGAGTGGGTTAAAAAAGATTATAAAAAGGCGAGTATGGCGTCTGCTAAAAAAGAACAGTCTGTAGGTACAGAACTATTGATTATCAAAAAATAATGAATAAAATATTCAATTGTGATATAATGGAAGGGTTCGGTAAGTTAGATTCCGAGTCAGTTGATTGTGTTATAACTTCACCACCATACTGGCAACTTAGGGATTATGGGTTTGATGGTCAATGGGGATTAGAACCCACTTTCCATGAGTATCTTGAAAATCTATGGAAGATGATGGATGAAATTCATAGAGTATTAAAGGATACTGGAACAGTGTGGATTAATCTTGGTGATACATATTCTACTAAATCTGGTGGATTGGCGTCTGGTTGGAAAAAACCATCAAAGTCTGGTAATTATTTGGGTAAAATGAGGATATCACAACCAACAATGAAAATTAAGTCATTATTATTGATACCTCATAGATTTGCAATTGGTTGTTATGACCGTGGATGGACTATTCGTAATGATATTATTTGGGCAAAGAGAAATGGTATGCCTGAACCAGTTCGTGATAGATTTTCAAAGAAACACGAATACATATTTTTAATGACAAAGAACCCTACTGGTTATTATTTTGATCTTGATAGTATTCGCGAAGAACATATGATTGGTTCGATCAAAAGAGCAATGCGCGGTTCTAATAAGAATAAATACTCAGGAACCGTACCATGTGAACCAGTGAATACCATGTCTAAGGAAAGAGAGTATGTTGGATATGATAATATGGATGAAAAGTTGAAAAATGGTGAAACACATTTAAATAAGAACGGCAAGAATCCAGGAGATGTGTCAGATTTCTGGAATATTCCAACTAAAGGGAATAGTTCTTCTCACGTTGCATCATATAATTCAGAACTAATTGATAAACCTATTATAGCAGGATGTCCAGAAGGTGGAGTTGTTCTTGATCCATTTTCGGGTACAGGAACTACATTAGTTCGGGCATCTCAACTAGGTAGGCAGTACATAGGATTTGAGGCTTCTGAGCAGTTCTTCAAAATTACAGAAGAGAATATACAGATTGAAAATCAAAGAACCAATGAACAAACACTAGAATCATTTTATAAAGATTAAAAGATTTGGCTTGACAAAGGTTACTCGAATCTGTATAATTATAGTTAGAGAGTAAGGAAAGGGATTGACCCTTTCCATTTTTAACATTAAATAAAATTTGATTATGGAATTATTGAAAAATACAAATAGAATAAGTGATTTTGCTGAAGTAGAAGTTGACGTAGATACCATCGCTAAAGCGTTAGGTGTGTCAGCTGAAGAATATGTCGAAAGTGTTACTGGAACTACCCTGTCTGGAATTAGTGAACAGTGGGTAGCAAACAAGTTGAACGCTAAACGTATTTTGGGTGAGCAGTTGAAGTGGGATGTTGTAGCATTTCATAGACTTCGTAAAAAAATTGAAGTTCGTAACATATGTCTCACGGCAGAGATTTCTTTTGCTCCTTCTACAGCGAGGGGTAAAGGTCGATTCTTTGAAGAGTCTACATTCCTTGATAAACTTGAGTCAATCGATTCTTATGTCTTTGTCGATCTGAGAGATAGACTTCGTACCAATCCTAAGTTATACGAGATCTCATCAGATGAAGTATTGGAGTTGTATCGTAGTGGAGTACTTAATAAGAAAGCCGCTATTGGTAAGACTAGATTTTTTAAAACATTTCCTTTTGAAACCTATAAGTTGAAACCTTAATCTATGAAAACAAATCACATCTATGTGGGTGACAACGTGGAAACATTGAAAACATTGCCCGATGAATCGGTGGATATGTGTATCACATCGCCACCGTATTACAATCTAAGAGATTATAAGAATGATGATCAACTTGGTTCCGAACCTACTGTAACTGATTTTGTAGATGGTCTGATTGAAGTGTTCAATGAAATTTACAGAGTTATGAAACCTACTGGTTCGTGCTGGGTAAATATTGGTGATACTTATTCAGACAAAAAATTGTTACAAGTTCCTTCCAGATTTGAGATTGCTATGAGCGATGCTGGGTGGAGTCTGAGAAACGAAATCATTTGGAACAAACCCAATCCTCAACCCATATCTTCTAAAGATAGGTTTTGGTCTAATCACGAAAAGATTTTCTGGTTTGTGAAGAAAACAAAAGGTTACTATTTTGACAGAAAACCAATTCAAGTTCCTCAAGCAGAAGTGACTATTCGTAGAATGTTCTCTACTAATCATCTTGAGAAAAGAAAAGATGTTGACACTGTAGAGAAAGAAGGATTCTCTTTGAGTTCTAAAAGACAAGACCAACACTATGCTAAAATGAGAGAGTCTTTGGATATTGAAAAAGATTTCAATTATGATGAACTGATTGCTTCTGGCAAATGCCCAAGTAGACCGATGTTCAGCGTGTGGGATATTTCTGGTTCATCTTACAAGGGTGCACATTTTGCTGTGTATCCACCAGAACTAATTGAAAGACCGATACTCTCTACTTGCCCACCGAATGGAATTGTGATTGACCCATTTATGGGAAGTGGAACGACAGCTGTTGTTGCTCGTAATAATGGAAGAAAATACATTGGGTGTGAATTAAATCCAGAGTATGCTGCTTTATCCGAAAAACGTATTAGTGAATCCGTAGTGTCAAACTTGAAAGATTTTATTGAAAAATAAGTGGATAAAAAACTTGACAAAACACTTTAATATGGTATAATAGTATTATGAGTCCATTTGATTACCTAAAATCAATTAACGAAACCAAAGAGAATGTAATGCTTACTCCTCAAGATGAGAGGAAGTATTCACCTTTTATCGTTAATCGCGGTCTATCTTTCTTTATGGACACCATATTTCAAGTAAATGAGATGAATCGCAACCACCACCTTGACAGCCGACTTCAGTTTGACTATCTTATAAATAATATTAGAAAGAAACGAAGGTATAGTAAGTGGCTGAAACCAGAGAAACTACAGAATGTTGAATTGGTGAAAGAGTATTATGGATTTAGTTATGAGAAAGCCAAAGATGCTCTAAGAATACTCTCCGAGGATCAGTTGGCTTATATCATAGATAAACTGAATCAAGGTGGAGTGGAAAATGACAACAGGAACAGAGAACATGGTGGAGTGCACTCTGGAAAATCCAGATGATTTTCTCAAGGTGCGTGAAACACTTACTAGAATCGGGGTAGCTTCCCGAAAAGACAAAATAATATATCAATCTTGTCACATACTACATAAACAGGGTAGATACTATATCGTACATTTTAAAGAATTATTTGCACTTGATGGTAAACCAACCAACTTCTCAGAAAACGACCAAGCAAGACGTAATACAATAGCAAATCTTTTATCGGAATGGGGCTTAATTGCACTAGTGAATCCAGACTCTTCAAGTGAATTAGTTGTTCCATTGAATCAACTAAAGATCCTATCTTTTAAAGAAAAAGACCAATGGGATCTTACAGCAAAATATAATATTGGAAGTAAAAGGACTGAAGATGGCGACCAAAACAACCAAGAATGAAATATTAAAATTTTATAAATTACATCCGAATGCTAAAGACCCCATTTATGCAACAGAGGGTTCAGCATGTTTCGATATTCACGCGTGTTTTGACGGAGTAGAAAAATATCAAATCCGTCAAGATACTCTAAATAGAGTAATCGAAAAACCATTCAAGAACGGAGTTCTTCAAATAAATAACATGGAACGAGTAATGATTCCTACTGGATTGATTTTTGATATTCCAGAAGGTTACTCAGTTAGACTTCATTCTAGGTCAGGTTTGGCTTGGAACGATGGGTTATACTTAACAAATAGTGAAGGTATAATAGATTCTGACTATGTAAATCCTATTTTCGTTATGATGACTAGCATATCTCAAGCTCCAAAGACCATAAATAATGGAGATAGAGTATGTCAGGCTGAATTGGTGAAAAAGATATATCATGGTTTAACCGAAATCAAAAAACCACCAGTTCAGAAGACCGAGCGTGAAGGTGGATTTGGTTCAACCGGCGTATAACAATTAGTTATATGACCAAAACTATAATTCAAAAAAAAGGGAGTAATCCTATGTTAGAAAAAGCAACAGGCTGGATTCGCAGTCTTACAGAAGCTGGTCTTGCGTTAATCGCATTAGGCGTGGTTCTTCAAATTCTTTTTGGAGCAGCTGTTCCTTTCCTTGGCATTGATGTCATTGGATCAGTTACCGAGGTAGTTAAATCACTCGGAAGCGAAGGCCTAGTTGGTCTAGTCGCAGTATGGGTACTTTGGGGAATTTATACCAAAAAGTAATCATACATAATCTGACAGAGGGTGATTAAACTCACCCTTTTAACTTTTTTTATATTATGACTAAATACTATAATAGTAATTGGCAAATTGATGAAAAGATTATGAAGACTAAATATAAATTGATAGTAAAAGAAACTGGAAATTATACTTCAGATTCCTTGAGCAGTCTATTTTGGACTGTTTTAAAACATCGCTGTCATCATCTCTTCAAAGGAGAAGGATGGCGTGATTGAGGTTGACCAATAGTGGTGACCTCTAACTTACTCCAAGTCTACGTGATGAAGATTGGAGTGTATTATTAACCTCGCTTTACAGGAGGCCCTATGTTAACATTAGCACCACACACATTCCCCACTCAACAAGACTTACAAAAGATGCTCGGATTCAGCGTTGGATTCGATGGACTTTTTAATCGTCTTAATACTATGGATACCGCCCAATCTGGTTATCCACCGTATAACATTCGCAAAATTAATGATTTACAGTATGTTGTTGAGCTAGCTCTTGCTGGTTTTTCAAAAAGTGATATTGAAGTAGAAGTAACTGATGGTACTCTTACCATCCGTTCTACTACCGAGAAAGATGATGGGGCTGATAATGATGAAAACAATGAAATCAATTTTGTACATCGTGGAATTGCCAAGAGAACTTTTTCTCGGGCGTTTCAACTGAGTGATGATATTATTGTTCAGAGTGCCGACCTTCAAGACGGTATGCTTATAGTGAATCTGGAACGTGTAATTCCAGATGAGAAAAAGCCTAGACTGATTCCTATCGGTCAATAGCCATCGTGGTGCCCCCAATCCGCAAGATTGGGGGATTATAAATAAATGTATAGATAAAGTGAAACCTTAATAGGAGTAAAAAGGATATATATGGCACAGGCAAAGAAAACTAAAAAGAAAGTATCTAAAGTAATGGGAGAAATTTTAAAGGCTCCTAAAAAAGTTGAAAAGACAGTTGAAGTTGCTGCTAAGTATGTTAATGAAACTCATTGGGATACTAAAGAAGCATTTGCTGCAGCAATAGACAAGTCAGGTCTTAGTGCAGATCAAGTTAATGTTAATTCAGAATGGGATCTTTATCAATCAGACACCGATGGTTACAGGAATCATCTCAAATTAGAGAATTAAAATGGCACAAAAAAGAAAAGTATTAAAAGAAGTTCTTTTTGATGATGTGGAGGAAAAGATAGAATATGATTTTTTAACGCGTGATCAATTTTTCTCAAAAGTACCACAACGTCCAATGTCAGCACATGGTATAGAGATGTGGGAAAAATACCTTCAAGACCCAAAAGGATTTCAATTTTAGGAGAATATTGTGTTACCTTTATTATTATTTAATGTTATTTCTAGCCTTATTATAGATAAGGCTCAGACCTTGGCGACTGAGCATGTGGAAAGTATGATAGATGATTTACTTCCAACGAACGCAAAAAAAGAATTAGACAAAGCTATAAAAGATGACCCCGCACACGAATTCACAAATGCTAAAGAGGCATTGATGGCTGCTGTTGAGGGTAAGTTACCTATCGTCAAAGCAGACGGAACACTCAAACCAATCGAAAAATCATTTACAATTATATTTGATCCTACTACTGGTTCGGTTGATATTAAACAAACTTAGGAGAATATCATGGCAGTCAAGATACCATCATATAATGGTCACCTGACAAAAAACTTTGGGTATCAAGAAATGATAAAGAGTTCAACTGCAGATCGTTTGGGTATATCAAATGATGCAACAAGAGAACACGTTATTAATTTAACTAATCTCTGCAATTTTATCTTACAACCAGTAAGAGAAGAATTCGGAGTTATTCGCATCAATAGCGGATATCGTTCTCCAGCATTAAACAAGGCAGTAGGTGGTTCAAAGACAAGTCAGCATTGTAATGGTCAAGCTGCCGATTTTGAATCAACAAGAATTTCTAATCCAGACCTTGCAAAATGGATTTCTGAAAATTTAATATTCGATCAACTCATTCTAGAATTCTACGATGGAGTTGACCCAAATAGTGGATGGGTGCATTGTTCTTATGTACTTGATGGGAGTAATCGTAGTAAAACAATGACGGCTCTAAGAGTCAATGGGAAGACCCAATATAAGACAGGCCTTCTCTCATAGGAGGAAAATATGAAATATATGTGGGCAGCTTATTTGGAATTTTTATTATTCATAGGCCAATTTAATTCAAGAAAGAATTGGATTGACAATCACATCCTATTATGTTATAATAACTTAAATAAATGTTGCTATTTTTCAAATAATCTTAATGAAAAATAATAGAACTCGGACTTAAATATTATCTCCGATTTGTCAAAACCCGCATGGCTTGACAAACACATAAAAGTGTGTTATAATAGTTTAGATAAGTTAAACGTGAATTACGTTAAATACTTAGACCATTCTTGACCCTCAATCATAATAAATTATAATGTTTTATACTAATGTCCAACCTCATGGTAATTTTATTGCTCTGCGAGGTGTGAATGATCGTGGTGAATCTTTCAAAGAAAAATTGAACTACGAACCTACCTTATTTGTAGAATCTCACAAACCTCAAAATCCCCAATGGAAAACTCTAGATGATCGCAATGTTGCTCCTGTGAAGTGGGGCTCTATGAAAGATTCTCGCCAAGCCATGAAAGATTATGGCGGTAATGTTTTTGGATTTGACCAGTTTCAATATTCTTTTATTTCTGATAACTATCGTGGTATGGTTGACTACGATTTAGATAAGATCAAGATTGGATTCATTGATATTGAAACCAGCTCAGAACATGGTTTTCCAGATGTAAGAAGTGCTAATGAAGAAGTCTTGGCTATCTCTTATCGTTGTGGAAAAAGTTTCAAGGTGTATGGTTGTCAGGAATACACACCGGCCGAAGGTGTTGAGTATATTCATTGTGAGAACGAAACAAGACTATTAGAAAATTTTGTACTTGATTGGTCTATGAATTATCCAGATATCATTACTGGATGGAACTCAAGGTTTTTTGATATTCCATTTCTTGTTAATCGCATCGTCAGAGTACTTGGTGAGAAGATGGCTAAGAAACTCTCGCCGTGGGGCTGGTATAAAGAGCATGAAGTAAATATATTTGGTAATAGACAGATGCAGGTTTTTGATCTGGTCGGTATTTCAAGTATTGACTATATGGACGCTTATAAGAAGTTTACTTATGTCAATCAAGAGTCTTATTCTTTGAATCACATTGCCTACGCAGAGTTAGGAGAAAAGAAACTAGACTATTCAGAATACTCTTCGCTACATGAACTGTATCAAACAAACTTTCAGAAATTCGTTGATTACAATGTTCATGATGTTGTCTTGTTAGAAAGACTAGAAGAAAAGATGAAACTCTTGGAGATGATTATCTCACTAGCTTACATGTCAAAGTGTAATTTCAATGATGTGTTCAGTCCAGTAAAGATGTGGGATTGTATTATTTACAATCATCTGAAAGACCAACAAATTGTTGTTCCCCCAAAGAAACACTCGACTAAAACTGAAGGTTATGAAGGTGCCTATGTGAAAGATCCTCAAATTGGTCGGCACAAGTGGGTTGCTAGTTTTGACTTGAATTCTTTGTATCCGCATCTGATAATGCAGTACAATATTTCTCCTGAGACTCTTGTAGGTATGTATCCTGAGTCTGGTCTGGTAGATGCTTTACTTGATAGAGAATTTGATGTTGCCTTTCTTAAAGAGAAAAATCTTACCATGACTCCAAATGGTTCGTTGTATACTCGTAAGAAACAGGGTTTTCTTCCAGCACTCATGGAGAAGATGTACACTGACCGCGTCAAGTATAAAGATTTGATGATTGCGGAACAGAAGAAAGGTAAGGCTGCAGATACTAACAAATTGGCTCAGTATCACAATATGCAGATCAACTTAAAGATTGCTCTCAACTCAGCCTACGGAGCCCTTGGTAATCAATGGTTTCGTTTTTATGATGTAAGGAATGCTGAAGCTGTATCCGTTGCGGGTCAACTTTCCATTCGGTGGGCTGAGAGAGCAGTCAATCAATACTTAAACAAAATAATGGAGACAGAAAACCATGATTATGTCCTTGCTTCCGATACTGACTCTCTGTACGTTACTCTTGAGTCTCTTGTACAAAAAGTAGGTCTTACAGATACAGATAAAATTATAGAGTTCATGGATAAGGTTTGTGAAGGTAAAATTCAAGATGTAATTGATAAGTGTTATGGTGAAATGGCCGAGTATGTAAATGCATTTGAACAGAAGATGGTAATGAAACGCGAAGTATTAGCAGAGGTTGGTATTTGGACAAGTAAGAAACATTACATTCTGAATGTTCACAACTCTGAAGGTGTTCAATATGATGAACCCAAACTCAAGATTATGGGTATTGAAGCTGTCAGGAGTTCTACTCCAGAATCTTGCCGTAACGCTCTCAAAGAGGCATTCAAGATTATGATGAATGGAACTGAAGAAGATGTAATCAACTACATTGAAGGTTTCAAGACTAAGTTCAAGTCACTTCCTACAGAAGAAGTTTCTTTTCCAAGATCGGTAAAAGGTCTTGCCAAGTACCATGATGCAGCGTCAATCTATCAAAAGTCTACACCGATTCATGTTAAAGGTTCTTTAATCTACAATAAGATGTTACAGAACAAACGATTGACAAGAAAGTATCCAAAAATCCAAGAAGGTGAGAAGATTAAGTTTGCTTATCTAAAAGAACCAAATCCAACTGGTGATACTGTAATTGCTATGTTAAATGCTTTACCAGACGAGTTTGAGTTGAAACCATACATAGATTATGAAAAACAATTTACCAAAGCTTTCCTTGATCCTATAATCGGTATTCTCAATGTTATCGGCTGGGAACATGAAAGAAAAACTAATATCATGAGTTTTTTCACTTGACAAAACCTGTAGATATGGTATAATAGACGTATGTTGAATATTAGTAGAATAGTTGTGGGATGTTTTTTGATGGGTTTCTTATACACAGGGTTTGATGTAAATCCTGTAATTTCGGGTCTAGTAATAGGAATTCTGTTTGGATTAACAGGGTATGCCAAGGAGGGCAGGTAAAATGAATATTTGGGTAGAATGGTGGAAAATTCCTAACACAACCAGTGGCAGTCATGCTCAAATGAGTAAGAATGAAACTATCTATACACCAGATCCTAAAGATATTCAAAGAAGATTTTTTGATAATTATACCAAAGCTAACAAATATGCACAACATATGAACACTGAAGGTTATTACGCAACAGTTAAAGAAGACAGGAGCCTCTAATGGATGATGATTACGACTACGGCGGTTGGCTTACAGAAGACCTTAAAAAACACTACGACTATTTGAAAAAACAAAGAGATCGCGGTGAAATGTACAGTGACCGTGCAGAAATTAATCAAATACTTAAACTTATTTTAACTGAAATACACTCAAGATAGAGGAATTCGTAATGGCTAAAAAAACTTCAAAAGAAATAAAAAAACAAAAAGATCTTCATGATAAAGATCTTAAAAAGAATAACAAAAGAGAAAGAACAGAAGAATTTGATGGTCTTACTCTCGCTGAAATGAGAAGGAAACATAGCATTCCTATTAGTGTTGATGGCCAACAAATTCTTGATGCTTATAACGCTGACAATATTGGTGTTGTCAGAAAAGAAGAAACGGCAGAACAGATTGCTCATCAACGTAAAGTTCTTGACCAAGCCAAAATGGAATTAGAATGGGATCGTAAAGAGCGGGATTCCAGAAGGGATCTTGAGGGGGAAGAGACTGAAGCAAAAATGTCACGGCCTGAAGAATCTCAAGCTCGTAGAGCTAATCCTCAGACCGCCCCAGGCGCTGCTGTTGATGGGGGTGTGTTTTCAACTTCACATCTTGATACTGGTTATGGTTTAGCTTGTGATATAAGAAGGGTTGTTTTATACGAAGGTCTTAGAAGAGATCCACGCACAGGAAGATCTGTTGCAACTGGTGATATGGCAAGACAATACATGAATCCAGGCCAAGCGATAGACCGCACTATAACATTAGAAGGTCATATAGAACTAGATAAGTTTTCTATTGAAATGATGGCTCTTGAAGATGTTGTTATTTTACGAGATTTGTGCAATAATCATTTAAATTCAATGGTTAAAAAAGTTTCAATACTTAGATAGGAAAATTTTATGAATATGGAAGACAACTGGCAAGTGAATGCACCTTGGGCTCAATTAGTTGCAAGTACCAAAGTACCGGATGAATTATTCAAAAACGCGTTAGAAATGACGGATAATATTTATGAAGATGAAAATCGGGATAGTGCGGGTGCAGGATTAGCTGGAGCAATACACAATGAATATTTCATTACAGAAGAAAAGCTTCATGAAACTGGATTGATGAAGTATTTTATTGGTGTGACTGCCAAATATTGGGAAACCGTTCTTACAAATGGAAATATGATGGAACATTTGGATAAAAGATTTGAACACGGGCCGCACGGATTTAACTATGCAGCTAAGATTACAAGTGCTTGGACTGTTCATCAATTTGAGAATGAATATAACCCCATACATGACCATGCTAATTGTAAAATATCTGCAGTGATGCATTTAAAATATCCAGAAAATATTGATCCACCAGTAAAAGAACATCTTAAAGGACTTGATGGACATTTAATATTTACAGGAATGGGTGGTGCTGATGCATGGTGTACTGCCCCAGTATTGAATATTAACGCAGCAGAGGTTGGAGTATTACATATTTTTCCTGCGTCATTAGGACATTCAGTTTATCCATTTAAGGGTAAGGGAGAACGAAGAAGTTTATCTTTTAACGCAGATATTATTTCTCAAAAACAAGTGGATTCAATTATTGAACAACAACGAATTGAAGAAGAAAACAAAAAAGGAGAATTATGAAATTAGGTGATAATTGGTATGTTCATGCCCCTTGGGCACAGTTAGTTTGTTGTACAGAAATACCAGAGGATAAATTGGTAAAATTCTATGCAATAAGTAATGAAATAATGGATGAGGCTGCAACTTCTGAAGATAATCATGGAGGTGGGGTAATACCGCTGCCTTGGGCAATCTCAGACGATAAATTTGTAAAATATGATGTAAAAAAATATCTTATGGAAATGGTTGAAAATTACATGAAAACTATTTTAAGTAATGGTAATGTTGGAAGTAATTTAGATGAACTAATTCCTGGCGGCCCACACACTCAATGGCATACAAGAATTGTTGATGCATGGGTTGTGAGTCAAAAAGAAAATGAGTATATTCCAGTTCATACTCATTACAATCAAAGAGAATCTTGCAAAATTTCTGGTGTTCTTTATCTCAAAGTTCCAGAACAAATAAACCAAAGTAATAATGATATAGCAATCAAGGGTGGAAAAGATGGCCAACTAGTATTTACTGGTATGGGTGGTGCTGATCTATTTTCAACTACAGTTCAATATAATGTTCCACCAGAAGCTGGTTGGATGTATCTTTTTCCTAGCACTTTGAATCATCAAGTATACCCATTTAAAGGTGCCGGTGAAAGAAGAGGAATTTCCTTTAATATTGATGTGATTTCCGTGGAACAATTAAACTTGATAAAACAAAGTGTAGATGCACAAAACGACAATTACAAGGTTAAATTATGAGCGATTATTTTGATGAATTAATAGGAATAACAGGAAACCAATATGCATCCAAAGTTTCAGAAGGGATGCTAGGGAGCGTAAATGAATATATTGACACAGGAAGTTATATACTTAATGCACTTATTTCGGGAAGCATTCACAAAGGTTTACCGTCCAATAAAATCACTGCTTTCGCGGGTGAGTCAGCAACGGGTAAGACTTTCTTCATACTTGGGATTGTCAGACAGTTTCTTGCAGATAATCCTAGCGGCGGCGTTTTGTATTTTGAGTCTGAGTCTGCTCTAACGCCAGAAATGATTGAAGAGCGGGATATTGATAAAACAAGATTTATTCAATTACCAGTCGCGACGATACAGGACTTTGCTCAACAAGCATCAAGAGTAGTAGACAGACATATAGAGAAAAGTGAAGCACCACTTTTACTTTGTCTTGATAGTCTTGGTATGTTATCTACAGCAAAAGAAGTTGAAGACATTACTGTGGGTGCGAATAAAGTAGATATGACTAAGGCACGAATCGTAAAGGGTGCATTTAGAGTATTGACTCTTAAACTTGCCAAAGCTGGAATACCGTTACTGGTTACTAATCACACATACAAACAAGTCGGAGCTATGTTTCCTCAAGACATTATGGGGGGAGGTTCTGGCTTGCAGTACGCAGCATCTAATATCGTTTTCCTCTCCAAGAAAAAGGAAAAAGTCGGCACGGATGTAGTTGGTAACATCATTCATTGTAAAAACTTTAAATCCAGACTTGCGAAAGAAAACAAGAGAGTTGATGTACTTCTAAGTTATGATGAAGGCCTTAATCGTTATTACGGTCTTTTAGAATTGGCAGAGAAGTAT